>Ga0189286_100027_pt1 | contig 127674 bp, 138 predicted proteins | sample UW69minimetaG_FD_130330 | JGI IMG/M metagenome (GOLD analysis project Ga0189286, IMG submission 130330) | Marine microbial communities from the Costa Rica Dome - UW69 mini metaG | ecosystem: Environmental > Aquatic > Marine > Oceanic > Photic zone | place: Costa Rica: the Eastern Pacific... | reverse complement strand
GGTTACGGACTGCCGGACTTCGCAGAGGAACTCAACTACGGAGTCGATCTATCAACCATCTGATAATGGTATCAGGTTGGTGGGGTAAAGGTGCCCCATCAACCATTAAATCCGTATACCCAATAATTTAAATACAATAGGTTAAGGCACATTTTGGAGGATTTCGTCAGAATCGTTGCCGACCCTCTATTTGTTTGACATCCGAATGTCGAAGAGGAGCCGCCAACGTCTTTTAAATCCTCGATAAACTAGCGCCGCCGGTCTCTCCCCCATGGGCGGCGCATGCGTCCGGCCGGACTGTTTCATGGGTCAGTCGCGGCTGGACGCTTTTTGAGAACACGACTCTCTTACATCGTAATCAATCAGGATAAGAAAATAAGGCAATTACGGAATCATTGTTCGCCATTATGCCCGATATCGACGCTTTCGCCGCTCTGAACGTCTTCGGACTGTTCGTCTTCGCTATCTCGGGCGCGCTGACGGCATTGCGAAATGACATGGATTTTTTCGGCGTTGCGATGATCGCGATCGTCACTGGTGTTGGCGGCGGAACCGTACGCGATGTGCTGCTGGGATCCTTTCCTGTTTGGTGGATTAAAGACACATCGGCTGTCTATGTGTGCCTTGGCGGTGCTGTTGCGGCGACCCTAGCGCAACCGGTGCTATCTTCGCGCCAAGATGCGCTCGTCTGGGCTGACGCCCTTGGACTGTCGGCTTTTGCCATTCTCGGCGCGCAGGCGGCAATGTCTGTAAACGCGCCGGCTATCATTGCAATATTCATGGGCGCCGTCACTGCCACTTTCGGCGGTATTGTGCGCGATGTGCTGTTGAACGAGCCACCATTAATTCTGAAACAAGACATTTATGCAACCGCAGCGCTCATCGGGGCGGCCGTCTATGTCGGACTTGTCGCTGCAGGAATAGGCGAGGAGGTCGCAGCGCCTGGCGCCGCTGCTGCGACCTTTGCAATTCGCGCCGCCGCCATTAGATTCAACATTCCCTCGCCAAAATTCGGCAGGCGGCATGAAGAGGTAGATTGACTGTGACAGAAGGTTTGCGGGCAAAATCGGGCACTAGATTCTACGCATATGAGCGAGTGTTTTGGGACGCCCGCTTGCCGATTCACAACATCAATGCGAACGGTTGTTTACTCCAAATTGCCGCTTTTGCCGAAGATTAAGTTTTTGTGCCTTCCGCGACTTCGGCAATGAAGCCGGTCTGGTTGTCGTTGGCGGCCTTTTCCGCAACGAAATTGCATCAGAAATTTCATGATTTTGCCTGACAGGTATTGCGCATTGGGACGCTAAGCTCCTGTAATACTGCCAGAAATTCAGGCTTAGGCGCCTGACATAAAGTTCGATACGCATTCACGAAGGGGAGCCAGTTTGAAACGGCCAGAACATATGTTCTGGCCGTTTCCTTTTATCCAATCCCTACCGAGCTTCTTTGGTCCCAGCCTGCTTGAGGCCCTGACCTGCCCCGACCAAATAATTTTTGGTCCAGCCACCGGGCGCCAAGTCCAAGGTGGAACGGAACAATGCGCGTACCCGACAATCCCCCATCGCGTATCTACACCATCAATGCCAGCCCCGGCACGAGCTCAACCGCAGAAAGCGGGATCAATAACCCAAACGGGGTCAGAAAATCGCAGCTACGAGGTGGCACGTCTCTGTACGAAGGAAGAACTTGGGGTCGCAAGACGAGAAACTTGCGGGAGATGTGCTTCCTTTTTCATGCGTCCCTTGCCTCCCAACCTTCGCGCACTATCATTTTTTAAGCGGCGTTGAGCCAGCTTGTTTGGCACTGCCGCATTCCAGTCGTCACACCTTTTTGTGCAGAGCCGCCCCGGAGTAATGCAATGGCAGAAAGTATGCCCGCCCCCCTTCAACGCAAAGTTGGAGCTACAGTATTTAGCCAGCAAACCCCGATACCCCAGGCCTCACTCAACGGCATCCCCTGGCCGGCCCGAAGCGTTTTGAAAGCCGCAAGTGCACTTGACTTTGGTCAGCTCATAGTTCGCTTGCCGGATAGCCGAGAACTGATTTTTCAGGGTGAGAAAGAAGGAACAACCGCGAACATCACGATCAACTCCTACAAGTTTGCCTGGCCCATCGCGTTGAACGGCAGCATCGGAGCAGCGGAAGCTTTTCTTTCCGGTCACTGGGACAGCGACGACATCGTCGCGGTCCTGGAGCTTTTTGCTGAAAACCGCAGCGTGTTTGCCGGTGCTCTCAACGGACTCTCCCTTCCGCTCCTTGTGGAACGCGCTGGTCATCTGCTCCGCCGGAATAGCAAGTCGGGATCGAAAAAGAACATCCACTATCATTACGACCTGGGAAACAACTTCTATAAGCGATGGCTGGATCCGACCATGACCTATTCGTCGGCACGCTTTCAAGAACCGGGTGAGGACCTGAGCGCGGCACAGAACAACAAATATCGCTCTCTTGCCGAAAACATGGAGCTTGGGCCCGACCACTCAGTATTGGAGATCGGGTGTGGATGGGGTGGTTTCGCTGAATATGCAGCAAGTGAAATTGGTTGCCATGTAACAGCGCTCACGATCTCCAAAGAGCAGCTGGAATTCGCGCGAAAACGAATTTTCGAAAAAGGTCTCAATGAAAAAGTTGCGATCCGGTATCAGGACTATCGCGACGTCGAGGAAAAATTCGATCGCATTGCCTCTATTGAAATGTTTGAGGCGGTTGGGGAGCAGTACTGGCCGACATATTTTGCGAAAATCCGCGACGCTTTGAAACCTGGTGGTCAAGCTGGGTTGCAAATTATCACGATTGACGACAACTCCTTTGAGACTTACCGGCGTGGCGTCGACTTTATTCAGCGCTATATCTTCCCAGGAGGAATGTTGCCCTCGCCTTCTGCGCTCAAAACACAAGTGGCTGAGGCCGGTCTTTCTTGGAAGACAAGTACAGAATTTGGCCTCGACTATGCCGAGACCCTGGCCCGATGGCGTGATCGTTTCCTTGCTGCGTGGCCTGAAATTAGTGAACTCGGTTTTGACGAGCGTTTCTGTCGTATGTGGGAATATTACCTAGCCTATTGCGAAGCTGGATTCAGGAGCGGCAATGTCGACGTCACTCAGCTTACCTTGTCACGTTCCTAATTTTTCTTGGTTCAGGCGCCGATGTGCATAAACTGCCCCTCCCAAATTCAAGGAGGGGAAATGACCTCGCGACTAACGCTCACAACACGTAATACAGACGACATTCAAATTCTTGGAAGAGAAGTTATTGGCGAGGGCTGGGGGCAGCTTGAACGGTATCATCTAAAGCACCGGCGATTTGATGACAGCTGGTCCCAAGCGATCGACCGCGATCTCTATACAATCGGTGAGGTTGCTGCCGTGCTGGTCTATGATCCGAAACAAGATACCGTGCTGCTGACAGAACAGTTTCGCACCTGCGGTCTGCGCTATGGTGAAGCAACCTGGCTCGTTGAGATCGTTGCCGGCCTTATCGACGGAGACGATGATCCGGAAGAAACCGCGCGTAGGGAAGCAAAGGAAGAATCGGGCTGCGACATCGCAGATCTTGTACACATATCAACCCACTATTCTTCGCCAGGCGGCTGTGGCGAACGCATTTACCTGTATGCAGCGGCGGCAGATCTGTCAGAAGCCGGGGGAATCTTTGGGTTGGCGCATGAGCATGAGGACATTCGTGCAGTCGTGGTTCCTTTCACCGATGCCCTCGCCGCCTGTGACGACGGGAGGATCATCGACGGAAAGACTCTTATCGCGGTCAACTGGTTCGCCCGTCACAAAGACAAGTTAGCGCCATAAGGCCCTAGTACTGATCACGCCGACGAACCCACGCCATCGGGTAAGAGAGCGCATCTTCATCACGCCCTTTTGGAGTCGTGTCGAGCAATCGATAGGTCCCATTCAGATCCTCAAGGCCACGCGCATAGACTGAATAGGTGTGATAGATCCCACCAGCGTCATCTTTGTAAAAGACACTGACTCCCGGTGCCTCTGATGCCGGAAACGCCGTGTCTTTGTAGTTATAGTAAACTTGCTGATTGGGTTCTCTGTCAGTTTCAAACGACACGTCGAAATCGAAGTTGAAATCGTTTGCCAGAGACGACACCCAAGGAAACGACCAGTCGAGCCTTTCGTGATACTCCAGGAGAGTTTGCAAAGGGGCCCGTGAAACCGCCACGAAAGCAACATCTCTCGCGGCTAAATGAGGGACTGTTCGATCAAAATTGTCCCCCCAGAAAGAGCAGGAAGGACACCCCTCCTCCCAATCCGGGCCGAACATGAAGTGTTGAACGATGAGCTGACTTCGCCCGCCAAACAGGTCGCCGAGGAACTTAGGTCCCTGTTCCGTCTCAAACTCATAAGTCTTCCCGACCTTCGTCCAAGGCAGCGCTCGACGTTTGGCGGCGAGTGCATCTCGTGCCTTGGAGAAGGATTTCTCCTCCTCCAAAAGCTTCTTGCGGGCAGAGACCCATTCGTCTCGGCTTACTATTGCATTGTGTGCCATGAAACCCTCCTTGGTTAGCTAGCGGCGGCAAGCTGTTCGTCGACCTCACGCCAATATGTCGGATAGGTCGCATCATATTCCGGCAGGCTTTGCACCTTCTCCCTCCATACCTGCAGCTTCGGATACCTGCTGGCAAAACCATCGAAGCCGAGACCAAGCGAAAGAATTTCAGGCTTGGTCGCAAATCGAATGACCGGCTCAATCATTGTGTAGAGAGTAATATCGGCGGCAGTGACCTTGTCACCAACCATCCAGCCCGAGGCGCTAACACTGTCGTTAAGCTTGGCGAGCTCCTCATGGGCGGTCTCAGCCCCTTTGCGGACCGCATCAACTTCATTTGCGGCTCGTCCCTGCACAATGGGGGCGATCAGGTTGGGAATGAAGTTGCTAGAGACATAGAGGTCAAAATCGAGGCACTTTTGCCAAATCCGACCCGTTTCCTCGGGCCACGACCCAAATAGCGGCCGTTCAGGATGCTTGGCTTCCAGGTAGGCCATGATCGCCAGCGACTCTGACAGAGAATATTCATCCGTTTCAATCGCAGGAACCTTTCCACGAGGACTGAGCTTCAGAAACGCTTCTGATTTGAGGTTTTCTGGTGTCGGCTGCATATAGGCTGGATCATACGGAATCCCCTTTAGCTCGCACGCAAGCTGTATTCGCCAAGCAAAGCCGCTCCCGCTAAACATATGGATCTTCATATCAGCCTCCCTTTAATTAATTAATAAATTAAATAATAAGATACGTCCTAAACACAAGAGGCCGCACCCAAATTTTTTTGTTTTCCGACTTGGGGGAAAACCCCGAATGCCCATCTTTGCTATAAGCAGACACAGCTCGATTCCGGGCCACCAGCCCCAAGAAACGACCAACAAAACAACCAGGACCCTTCTCATGGACATTAAAAACGGCCTCGTCGACGCCATCGGAAACACCCCCATGATCCGCCTCAAAAAAGCGTCGGAAGAAACAGGGTGCGAAATCCTAGGGAAATGCGAATTCTTAAACCCCGGTCAGTCGGTCAAAGACCGGGCCGCGCTGTACATCATTAAGGATGCTGTTGCGAAAGGCGACCTAAAGCCAGGTGGCGCGATTGTAGAGGGCACTGCGGGCAACACTGGCATTGGCTTGGCGCTCGTTGGGAACGCCCTGGGGTTCCGCTCTGTCATCGTTATCCCTGAGACGCAGTCTCAGGAAAAGAAAGACATGCTGCGTCTTTGCGGCGCAGAGCTCATTGAAGTTCCAGCTGTCCCCTACAAAGACCCAAACAATTACGTCAAATATTCAGGCCGCCTTGCTGAAGAGCTCGCGGCAAAAGAACCCAATGGTGCCATCTGGGCAAACCAGTTCGACAATGTAGCCAATCGTCTTGCGCACATTGAAACAACGGGCCCTGAAATCTGGAACCAGACTGACGGCAAAGTTGATGGTTTCATTTGCGCTGTAGGTACCGGCGGCACTTTGGCCGGGACGGGCATGGCGCTAAAGGAAAAGAACAAAGCCATCCAGATCGGCCTGGCTGATCCTATGGGGGCCGCACTCTTCAACTTCTACAAAAATGGCGAGTTGAAAGCGGAAGGCAGTTCCATAACAGAAGGAATTGGTCAGGGACGCATCACAGCAAATCTTGAAGATGCGCCGATTGATCACCCTTTCCAGATCCCTGATTCCGAAGCATTGCCAATCTGTTTTGATCTCCTCAGCCACGAAGGTCTGTGCCTCGGTGGCTCGAGCGGCATCAACGTCGCAGGCGCCATGAGGCTGGCGAAAGAAATGGGGCCCGGACATACGATTGTGACGGTCCTCTGTGACTATGGCACAAGGTATCAAAGCAAAATGTTCAACCCCGCTTTCTTGAAGGAACAGGGACTGCCCGTCCCTTCTTGGCTTTGAGGCATAAGCAATGTCGTCAGCAGTGTCACCACTTGTAACAGTTGATTGGCTGGCAGATCACCTAACAGCACCGGATGTGAAGGTTCTCGACGGTTCTTGGTATCTGCCCCAAATGGAGCGGGACGCGGAACGCGAGTTTTTGGAGGCCCATATTCCAGGCGCGGCGTTTCTCGATCTCGATAAGATCAGTGACAGCGACAATCCCTTCCCTCACATGCTTCCCACGCCAGAGAAATTTTCCTCCCACATGAAGCAATTGGGGATCGGCGATGGCCATCACGTCATCGTCTATGACGGCGCCGGTCTTTTCAGCGCAGCCCGCTTCTGGTGGATGTTTAAGACCATGGGCCACGATAATGTCTCCGTCCTTGATGGTGGCCTCCCGAAATGGATCGCGGCGGGTCAGAGAACCGACGCAGGAAGCAGCTCAAACTCCGCGCGGCACCACACTGCCCGTCCGAACAACACCATTCGCCGTAATATCGAGGACATGAAGCGTAACCTTGAGACCCGGCGCGAACAGGTGGTAGATGCCCGCAGCCAGGGGCGCTTCGCTGGAACCGATCCTGAGCCCCGCCCGGCGCTTTCCTCGGGCCATATACCGGGAAGCTTGTCTCTCCCCTTCGTGGAACTTCTGAATGAGGACGGCACCCTCAAAGCGCTGCCGGAGTTGACGCGCATATTCGAAAGCGCAGGTGTCAACCTCGCTCAGCCCATCGTCACCATCTGTGGGTCGGGCGTCACTGCTGCCATCCCTTACCTCGCGCTCTCAGTTCTAGGCCATAGCAAGATCGCGCTCTATGATGGGTCCTGGTCTGAATGGGCGGCCACCGACGGCGCACCCATCGAAAAGGACTGACCAGGCGTAAAAATGGAGGTGATGGCATGGGTCTGAAGAAAACGACAACAGTCACACACCTTGAGATGTTACGGGAACCAAGCCTGAGTTGTCCGTCGCCCCGCGGAAAATTTGCACTCATGAGGGCTGAAAAGCCACCCGTTCACCTATACCGATATCTCTATGACACGGTCGGGCGGGACTACTTTTGGGTCACCCGAAAAGCTCTGAGCGATCAGGAGCTGGCCGAGATCATCCACGATGATCGAGTTCACATTTTCGTCCTCTACCTGAATGGATGTCCTGCTGGCTTCTCAGAGCTTGATCTCCGTCATATGCCAACGGCCGACCTGTCATTCCTCGGCATATTGCCGGAATTTTTGGGGCTAGGTCTTGGACGGTTCTTGCTGTGCGAAACCATCGAAATGGCCTGGATGCATCATCCGCAAAAGCTGACGGTCCAAACCTGTACGCTCGATCACCAAAAAGCACTTCCGCTCTATCAACGAAATGGCTTCACGCCCTGCGGTCAAGAGGTGATAGAGCTTGAAGCGCCGGACGATTAATCCTCAAGGATTTGGGAGAGGAACAGTTTCGTTCTCTCATGTTCTGGATTTTCAAAGAAATCCTGCGGCGATTTGATCTCAATTATCTCGCCTTCATCCATAAAAATAACGCGGTCTGCAACGCGGCGTGCAAAGCCCATCTCGTGGGTGACACAAATCATCGTCATGCCACCCTCTGCCAGGTCCACCATGACATCCAGCACTTCCTTGATCATCTCTGGGTCAAGCGCAGATGTTGGCTCATCAAAAAGCATAATCTTTGGGTTCATGCAGAGCGCGCGCGCAATCGCGACACGTTGTTGCTGGCCGCCACTTAGCTGGCCAGGGTGTTTCAGTGCCTGTTCGGGAATGCGCACCCGCTCAAGATAAGACATGGCGAGCTCTTCTGCTTCCTTCTGAGGTAGTTTTCGAACCCAGATGGGAGCAAGCGTGCAGTTTTCCAATACAGTCATATGTGGAAACAGGTTGAACTGCTGAAACACCATGCCGACTTCACGGCGGACCTCGTCAATACGTTTCAAATCTTCTGTGAGTTCAATACCGTCTACAACGATCCGTCCCTGATTGTGGGCTTCCAAACGATTGATGCAGCGAATGAGCGTGGACTTACCAGACCCGGATGGCCCCACCACAACAATCCGCTCTCCTTCACGCACGGTCAGTGACACATCCTTCAGCACATGAAAGTTGCCGAACCATTTGTCGATTTTGTCGATTTCAATGATGGCCTTATTGGGGGCGGTCATAAGATGTCCTATCGTTGCTCACCGGCATCAAGGCGGCGTTCCATATAGACGGAATATCGCGACATGCCGAAGCAGAAAATCCAGAAAACAAACGCCGCAAAGACATAGCCAGTCGTGGCAGTTTGTGGTGATGACCAGGTTGGGTCTGTGAAGTTGGACTGCACAATGCCCAGCAGATCAAACAAACCAATAATCAAAACAAGAGTGGTGTCTTTGAAGAGGCCAATGAAATTATTCACGATCCCAGGAATAACGGTCTTCAATGCCTGAGGCAGCACGATCCGCCCCATGGACTGCCAGTATGTCAGTCCAAGCGCTTTCGCTGCCTCATATTGCCCTGCAGGAACAGCAGCGAGCCCCCCACGCACAACTTCTGCCATATAGGCAGATGAGAAGAGAGCGACCCCAATCAATGCGCGCAACAGTTTGTCGAAGCTCATGCCTTCAGGAAGAAACAAAGGCAGCATAACGCTCGACATGAAAAGAACAGTGATCAGCGGCACGCCGCGCCAGAACTCAATAAAGACAACACAGAGGATCCGAACAACCGGCATATCGGACTGCCTACCAAGCGCCAGAAGAACACCGAGAGGCAGTGAGGCTGCAATGCCCGTCACGGCTACTACCAAGGTGACCATCAGCCCACCCCAGTCACTTGTTTCAACCGTTGCGAGACCAAACAATCCGCCAGACAGGAAGACAAAAGCGAGAAGCGGAAACGGAACCAGCAGATAGGCCACGAACCATTTCTTGGGAAACTCGCTGGGAATAAGCAATGGCGCTAGTCCTGCGACGCCAAGAAACAGGGTGAGAAGAACACGCCATCTTTCTTCAGCGGGGTATCGGCCAAAAAGAAACTGCCCAAACTTGGCTTCGACAAAAGCCCAGCAAGCCCCTGCACTATCGACACGACAGGCGGCACCATCTTCGCCGGAAAACACCGCACTAAAGACCGCCCAATCCAGAAGAGGCGGCAGGGTGAGGAACAGAAGAACAGTTGAAAGAATAGTCAAAACCGCGTTGAACCAGGATGAGAAAAGGTTCTCGCGCATCCAGCGAACCATGCCGATTTGAGCATTCGGCGGCATTCTCTCTGGTGCGTGTTTGATGCGAACGAATGTCTCACTCATGATCTACCGCTCCACCAAAGCCATATGGCGGTTGTACCAATTCATGATTAGTGAAGTGAAAAGGCTCAGACTTAGGTAGATTGTCATCGTGATCGCGATCACCTCAACCGCCTGACCCGTTTGATTTAGCACAGTCCCCGAGAAGACCGACACCAGATCCGGATAGGCTATTGCCACAGCCAGCGACGAGTTCTTCGTCAGATTGAGATATTGGCTTGTGAGCGGAGGTATGATCACACGCAGCGCTTGAGGAATGATCACCAATCGCAAGACGGATGTTGGCTTCAGTCCTAACGCCCGCGCCGCCTCGGTCTGCCCCTTGGAAACAGCCAGGATGCCGGAGCGAACGTTTTCCGCAATAAAGGCAGCGGTATAGAATGAGAGCGCCAACAGCAGGGACACAAACTCCGGAATGAGCGACCAGCCTCCCTTGAACCCAAACCCCTTCAATGACGGCACCTCAGCTTTCAGGCCCATGCCAAATATTAGAAATGCCAGTACGGGAAGCACAAAAACCAGCAAAGGCGCGAACGCGGCCCCTTTGACGATCTCACCGGTCTCCAGCCGCTTGCGTTTGGCATTGCGGGTGATAAGCCACGCCGAGATCGCACCGACGATCGCTGCCAGGCCAAGGACCAAACCATTACCTTCCAGCAAAAGAGCGGGAACATAGATGCCCCGATTATTGAGAAAAGCGACCTCCAGGAGAGACAAGCTCTCCCGCGGCAAGGGAAGCGCCCGCAAAACCGCGAAGTACCAGAAAAACAGCTGGAGCAGCAGGGGGACGTTCCTGACCACCTCAATATAGACGGTGGCAATCTTTGCTACGAGCCAGTTGGAGGACAGTCGCGCGATGCCCAGCGTGAAGCCGAGGATCGTGGCAATGAAAATTCCGATCACGGCAACGAGCAGCGTGTTCAGAAACCCGATCAGCAGCGCCCGCCCGTAGCTGGACTGCTCGGTATATTCAACCAGCGTGAGCGCGATACCAAAGCCAGCCGGATTTTCAAGGAAGCCGAATCCCGAAGCGATATTTTGGCGCTGCAGATTGGTGATCGTGTTATCGACAACGATCCACACAAATGACCCCACCACGAACAGCACCGCAAGCTGAATAGCAAAGGCACGCAGCTTGGGGTTGTTCCAGGGCTGTGGGCTGCTGGACATCGTATCTTTTCGCGCAGTCACTTACTCTGGTTCAGCGCACGGGTGGCGAATATTGCAATCCGCCATCCTTCCAGAGCGCATTGAGCCCACGTGGAATGCCCAGAGGTGTGTTCTCGCCCACACCTCGTTCAAAGGACTCACCATAATTCCCGACCTGCGTGATGATTTTGTATGCCCAGTCATTGGGAATACCGAGATTTTGGCCAAAGGCCCCTTCAACACCCAGCAGACGACGGATCGCTGGGTTTTGCGTCGTGCGCATGTCGCCGGCATTTTTCGAGGTCACGCCAAGCTCTTCTGCTTCAACCATGGCGAAGAGCGACCAGCGAACAATATCGGCCCATTGGTCATCTCCCTGGCGCACAGCAGGTCCAAGAGGCTCCTTGGAAATGATTTCGGGCAGAACCACGTGATCATTGAAATCAGCGAGCTTTAACCGTTCTGAGTAAAGACCAGATGCATCCGTCGTGAAGGCATCACAGCGCCCGGCATCATAGGCGGCGACCACTTCGTCAGATTTTTCAAAGGCGACGATTGAGTAAGCCAATCCGTTGGAACGGAAAAAATCAGCAACATTAAGCTCGGTCGTGGTGCCCGTATTGGTGCAGACAACAGCGCCATCCAACTCCATAACGCTCTTCACGCCGAGTTCCCTGCGGACCATGAAACCCTGTCCGTCATAATAATTGACACCGACGAAATCGAGACCAAGCGCCGTGTCGCGGGTCAAAGACCATGTCGTGTTACGGGTCAGCACATCAATCTCACCAGATTGCAGTGCGGTAAATCGTTCCTTCGCAGACAGTGGCGTGTAGCGGGACTTATCCGCGTCTCCAAATACAGCAGCGGCAACAGCTTGGCAGACATCGACATCAATGCCACTCCAGTCACCTGAATCATTGGGATTGGAAAACCCTGGCAGGCCCTGACTAACACCGCAGCGCACATAACCTCGCTCACGCACAAGATCCAGCGTCGACCGGCTCTCGACCACGGGAAGCGGTGCTGGTTCGGCCGGCGTATCTACACCATCGCTCGCCGCAACGACCGGTGCAGGCTCGTCACCGCTACCTGCAAACATCGGATACAACAGAAAGCCGGCTACAAGCCCGACAACCAGCGCCAAAACTGCTGGCAAAAGCCGATTGTTCATGAAATTTCCTCTCAAACGCGCCCAACTCAGCATTGAACTCTGACTTTGGCTCTATAGCCCTTTTGCTATAGCCCGCCACCCCCTATTCTTACAACGAAGTCGGCTGCGACACTAGAAGCGGTGACCATAAGTCTATGAGTGACGGAATATGACAAAAAAGAAGCATCAAGACACAACAATCGTCACCACAGGCAGAGATCCCCACAATAATCACGGGGTCATCAATCCACCCGTCTACCATGCGTCAACCATCCTCTATCCGAGCGTGGACGCTTTGCATGCGCGAGACGCCAAAGTCACCTACGGACGTCGCGGTACACCGACAACCTTTGCCTTTCAGGATGCCATTGCTGAGCTGGAGGGGGGATATCGGTCTCTTGTGACACCCTCAGGTCTGTCTGCCTGTTCGATTGCACTTCTGGCGCATCTGAAAGCCGGTGATCACGTTCTTGTCACTGACAGTGTTTATGGGCCGACACGCACTTTTTGCGATGTGGTGCTCAAACGATATGGCATTGACGTCGAGTATTACGATCCAGTCATCGGCCCAGGCATTGCGAACTTGCTCAGGCCGGAGACCACTGTCGTTTATACTGAAGCACCGGGGTCCCAGACATTTGAGATGCAGGATATTCCGGCAATCGCCAACGCGGCGCATAAAGCCGGTGCACTTGCCATGATGGACAATACCTGGGCATCACCCCTTTTCTGCAATCCCTTCGTTCTGGGCGTAGATGTCTCCATTCAGGCTGCGACCAAGTACATTGTCGGTCATTCTGACGTGATGATGGGAACCATCACAACAAATGAAAGTGCCTGGCGCGCAACGATCAAGAACCACGGTGCCATTGGCATCACAGCAGGGCCGGACGACATTTATCTAGCGCTCCGAGGCCTCCGGACTCTCTCCGTCCGTTTGCACCGGCATATGGAGACAGGCATCCTTCTTGCCAAATGGCTTGAAGATCGACCGGAAGTTTCCCGTGTGCTGCATCCAGCACTGCCAACTGATCCGGGCCATGAAATCTGGAAGAGAGACTTTAGCGGTGCCTGCGGCCTATTCGGTATTGTCTTGAAACCAGTGAGTGCCAAAGCCGTCGCAGCCATGCTTGACAATTTGGAACTCTTTGGAATGGGATATTCCTGGGGCGGCTACGAAAGTCTGATTATACCCGCAGACCCCGCCAGCAACCGAACAGCCACAAAATGGGCACCGGAAGGTCCTCTGATCCGTATTCATGCAGGTCTTGAAGATCCTCAGGATTTGATCGCAGACCTTGAGGCAGGGTTCGAAAGGCTGGCAAAACACTCATGAGAGCGTCTCTCTTTGCTCTATTCGCATGGCTGATTGGTTCTCTTATCCCAGTTTATGGCGATGGGGCAGCCTGCGAACCAATTACCATCTTCGCCGCAGCGAGCACGACAGATGTCCTTGTGCGGATTGCAGCTGAATATGAAAAGGATACCGCCTGCTCGGTGAGCACTGTCTTTGCTGGATCCGGCACATTAGCGCGGCAGATTGAAGCCGGAGCCCCGGCAGACCTTTTCCTGTCGGCAAATGCGGACTGGGTTAACTGGATCCAGAATGCAGGTCTTGTACGTCGAAACAACAAAATTGATCTTCTGACCAACCAGCTTGTGTTTATTGTCTCAGCGCGCGACGCAGATGCGCGTCTCAATATTCAACAAGCAGAAAGCGTGCGCAGGTACCTTGGCGATGGCAAGCTAGCTATCGGTGATCCAAACACTGTTCCTGCCGGGCGTTACGCACAGACCGCGCTGCGGCATTTCAGTCTGGGAGGCCTTGAGGACGGACAGATTGTTCGTGCATCATCGGTCCGTTCCGCGCTTACATGGGTTGCTCGCGGTGAGGCTCGTGCGGCCATCGTCTATAGAACAGATGCAGCAATCGATAATGAAGTGAGAATAGCGGGCTTAATTCCATCTATTGAGGGTGTCGACATTATCTATCCCCTTGCCCTGGTTGGCAGAACGCCCAACAGCGCGGCACGTGGCTTCTACGAATATCTGCAATCCTACGAGGCGGCGGCCATGTTCGCTGACCATGGTTTCAGCCGGGTATCTGCGCGGTGATGTTGGAACTGACAAATGCAGAGTGGGTCGCCCTTTCCCTCTCACTCAAGGTAGCCCTAACCGGTGTTGTTGTTTCACTGCCTTTCGGCTTTGTGGTCGCCTGGGTTCTTGCGCGTAAAAGCTTTCCCGGAAAAATCATCCTTGATGGCCTGGTTCACCTGCCGCTCGTAGTCCCCCCTGTCGCGACAGGTTACCTCTTGTTGGTATTACTCGGTGTCAACGGGCCTGCGGGCGCGTGGCTGAATGATCAGTTTGGGTTGCGCCTTGTGTTCACTTGGCAGGGCGCAGCGATTGTTGCGGCCATCATGGGCTTTCCGCTTCTCGTTAGAGCCTTGCGGCTCTCAATCGAAGCCATCGACACAAGCCTCATTCAAGCCGCGCGAACACTGGGTGCGTCTCCCTCACGTGTCTTCGTAACCGTCATTCTGCCTCTGGTTTCTCCGGGCCTGATCGCCGGTTCCCTCCTCGCCTTCTCACGGGCGTTAGGCGAGTTTGGCGCCACAATTGCCTTTGTCGGAAACATCCCTGGTGAGACCCAAACCCTACCGCTCGCGCTCTATAGCGCTCTCCAGTCCCCAGGTGGTGAGGAGATGGGCTATCGGCTGGTCGCACTCTCAATCGTTCTCGCGGTTGTGACACTCGCGGCGTCTGAACTGCTTGGACGGGCTGTTCGCAGGCGCTTGACGGGAGATGCATTATGAGCAGCGTCCTGTCTATTTCGGTGCAGAAGCAAGAAGGCACCTTCACTCTGGACGCAGAGTTTGAAGCATCAGCGGGCGTCACAGGCATCATCGGTCCATCAGGTGCCGGAAAAAGCATGCTCCTCTCAACCATTGCTGGCTTGGCAAAGCCTGACAACGGGTCCATTCGGCTGGATAGGCATGCTCTCTTTGACACTGCTCAAAACATAAACCTGTCGCCGGAGCATCGGGAGCTGGGCATGGTCTTCCAGGATGCACGCCTGTTCCCTCACATGACGGTGAAGTCCAACCTGACCTTCTCTCGAAGACAGACCCGTGCAGCTCTCAGTACTGTAGAGGAGATTGTCGACCTGTTGGACATCGGTAGTCTTCTCTCTAGACGACCGCATCATTTGTCAGGCGGTGAAAAACAGCGCGTTGCCATCGGGCGTGCGCTGCTCTCCTCACCAGCTGCTCTTTTGATGGATGAGCCGCTCGCCAGCCTTGACCTCGCGCGGCGCCGCGAGATCATGCCTTTTCTGGAACGCTTGCGGCATCGCTTCGACCTTCCGATTCTCTATGTCAGCCACAATTTGGACGAAACCCTGAGACTTGCAGACAGCGTCATTGTGATGGATCAGGGGAATATCCTTGCCCGCGGCGGTGTCGAACAAACATTGAGCCGAATCGATGTGCAGTCTTTGGTCCTGGGTGGCGCAACAACCAATGACCACCCTGAACCCGTGACCATTGTCGCTGCCACCATAGGGAAGCGGTCCGACGACGGCCTATTCTCCATCGAAACACCGTGGGGGACGCTGACGGCTCCAAACATCACCGGACGCTACGGCGATCAAGTCAGACTCCGTATTCGCGCCCGCGATCTCGTCCTATCCACGACCGAACCCACTGGCCTGTCTATCCGGAATGTGATTGCCGGAGAGGTTGGCATCATGACCGAGGCAGGAAGCGCCCAGGTGGATGTCCTTGTTCGGCCATCGCACGACAGCAATGCTCAGCCTGTCTGGGCAAGGATCACGAAACGCGCAGCCACAGAATTGGACTTACAGCCTGGCCACCCGATCTGGGCACTCCTGAAGGCTGTTGTTCTTACCTCTGATATTGAGCTGGAAGCCCTTCGATGACAGATAGGTCTCGTGGTAGAGTAGACAAAACAAACTGAGATGAGCGGGAGGCCACCGTGGCACAAGTTGAAGTAAAAAGTGAGATCACGGGTAAAGTCTGGAAGATCGAAACGAAAGTAGGCGACAAGCTTGAGGAAGATGATCCAATCCTCATCCTGGAATCGATGAAGATGGAAATTCCCATCATGGCACCGACCGACGGCACCCTTGTCGAAATACTCGTCGCCGAAGAAGACGCAATCCAAGAAGGCCAGACCATCGCGCTTTTCGACGAAAACTAGTCAGGAAACACCCAAAATCTTCCGCAGGAATGGGTTTAGCATCTTGGCTTCAGGATCCAAGCGGTTCCGTACTGCACAGAAATCATCCCATTTCGGATAGAGCGCTTGCAGGTCCCCTGCAGCCAGTGTGTGCAGCTTGCCCCAATGTGGCCGCCCAGCATATTTCCGAAAAATCTGTTCGACGCCGCCGAACAGCTTCGCATAAGCCTGTTTATGATATTGGTGAATTGAGATCGTGACGGAGTCACGCTCGAAAAAGGGACTGAGCCACGCATCGTCTGCGGCCACATACCGGTACTCAATAGGAAACAGGAAATTAACACCACACGAGCGCATGTGTGCGGCAATTTCCCGAACACAGTCAGCTCCACGTTCCGCAGGGACGGCATATTCCATCTCATTAAAGCGGACATTTCTATCACTCGGAAAGGCATCATGTGACCATCGGGATCGTCCCGGCGCATCACCTGCATAGCGAGATCCGCCCTGCTCTGTCATCTGCCTCTGAAAACGGCCACGCAGGAACGGGGCAAACCTGTTAATCTCGCACAATTTTCTGAAAGCAATATCAGCCGGGCCATCTTGCCCATCCGGCGCCCTTTTCCGCGGTTTAGGCTCCACATCAGAGATGTTCAATGTCTTCACCAGAACGTCGTCGGCAAAGGGAAACCAGAAGAATTCAAAATGCCGATTGTCATCACGAAGCGTATCAAGCGCGTCAAAGAGATCCGCAACAGACAATCGCCCTCCACGCTCTTCAAGCGCATAGGCTGGTGCACATTGCAACTCAATCTCAGTCATGATCCCAAGGCTACCCATGGAAACCCGACCGGCATGAAACACGTCTGAGTTTTCCTCTGCAGAACAGTTGAGTATGTCTCCGCTGGGTGTCACGAGGCGAAACCCAACAACCGCTGCGGAAATATTCTTTAGAGACTTCCCTGTTCCATGGGTGCCTGTGGCCACAGCTCCTGCTATCGCTTGCCGATCTATGTCCCCCTGATTGATCAGGCCCAACCCTTGATTATGCAATAAAGGACCAAGATCTCTAATGGTTGAACCGGCGAAAACTCTGGCGGTTCGGGCCTCCTGGTCTGAGGCAATCAATCCGCTCATTTTCTCAAGCGAAAAGAGCGTCCCGTCACTCTCACAGATTGGCGTAAAGGAATGTCCCGACCCGGCTACGCGGATCTGACCACGGGCCTCGGCAACAAGTGTCGTAAGCTCGTCCTCAGTCTGCGGCTTATAAAAGGTGTGAGGGTGCGCCTTCACCCATCCAGACCAGTTCTGCCATTTAGTTTCCGACATGCCCGTCCCCACTTTCCACGAGTTGAGCATACAAAAGGCGGGCACATCCACAATGCACCCGCCTCTCAAATTAGATAGAAATTTAGATCAGCGGCTGGCCGAAGCCCGCACACCTGCTGGGGTGAACTGATCTTCGCTCAGCTCATCAGCGAAGAAGTTGATCATAGGCTCCTGGTTTTTCAGGCCCTGAATAACATAGCGGCCAACGATCAGGTCATAAACAATTTCCGATCCATTGAAGCAGGTCGGCACATCATAATATTGAATAATGTGGGCTTCCTGCGTCCGCCACAACTCACCGCGACCGTCATAGAGTTCTGCGGCGGCCATGGTCCAGCTGTCTTCGTCCATATATTTCACGCGACGCGTGTAAATATGGCGCTGGCCTTCATTCAGCTTGCCTTCGACGGCCCAGACCCGGTGCAGCTCATAGCGAAGCAGGTCCTGGTCCACATGTCGTTCCTGAGCAATCTGCTCATAGGTCAGTGCATCAGAACCGATCTTGTAGCTGTTATACGCGATGTATCTTTCCTGCTTGCCAAGAAGCTCCCACTGATACCGATCCGGCGACCCGTTGAAGAGGTCGAAATTATCCGCAGTTTGCAGACCATCCGAATAGGACTGAGGATTGTCATAGGCAATCGTTGGAGCCCGACGCACACGGCGGGTACCTGGGCTGTAGGACCATGCATTTCGCGGTCCTGCTAACTGATTGATCGTGTCATGCACCAGAATGATTTCACCGGCACGACGCGCGGGCGAAACAACTGTTTGCATATACTTCAAAGAAATATTGTTGAGGTCGGCAAACTTTTCGGTTGTTGGATCCGCATAGGTGAAGATCACCTGATCACGAACCACGATAGGTGTGAAGCCGCCACCAAATGATGGGGAGAAAGCAGAGAATTGCCGAGTGAGCTTATGACCGCGGTAGCGCAGGTTGTGGTTCCAGACCACCTCGACGCCTTCTTGCGGGATAGGGAAAGGCGTGCCCAACAGAGCACCGTCAACCCCATTGCCATCGGCAACAAGCGACGCGTTCACCGCGTTAGCGCGGTTGGCTGCATAAACTGCCTCCGGGAAGGCGCAAGAACGACGTGTCGGATACACGTTCATTTTGTAGGTGTCATAGGCATTCAGAAGTGCCAGATGCCCAGGCGTCAGCTTGTCCGCATATTCAGCGGCGTTTTCTGGCGTGATCGTGAAAAGAACTTCATCATCCGCAAAGGGGTCAGGATGATGATCACCAATTGTATAACCGATGCCTGCCGGCGGGCTGGAAATGCCACCAGTCCAGGCAGGGATCGTACCGTCGGCATTACCTGCGCGTTCGGCGCCCATTGGAGTGAGGTCGCCATCAAGACGTGCTGCCTCGCTTTCACTTACACCAGCCATTGCTGGGAAAGCCATCCCAAGGCTCACGCCAGCAACCAGCGATGCCGCCAGTAGCTTGTTGGAACCCTTCATAGTTACAGATTTCATGAGACACCCCTCTCCTGAGAGTCAAACGTTTCAAAACGACGCCCAGACATCAGCCAGCGAATATTGTTTTTTTTGTTGTCACTGCGTTAGATCGCGCGCAATACATCTAAAGACTAGCAGAAAACTAGGGCATTACCAATGCGTCATTATCGACTGCACGGCCACTGCTCAGCTATCGCGTTCACCGGTTTCTTCATCCAGCGGCTTGAAATCCCGCGCCATAAGCGTTGCTTCTTTGATCTGCTCCGCTGTCATTGTCCGGGACACATTTTCAAGTTCAGTTGTCGCGAAGTGCGGGAACCCTCCTTGCACCGCAAGGAGATAATACATGTAGGCTTTTTCGATATCCTTTTCGACGCCCGTGCCCGTCTCATACATTGTCGCTATGTTGTATTGAGCAACGGCACTACCGCGTTTGGCCGCTTCCAAATACCAGTAAGCCGCCTTGTCCACATCAGCCGTCACACCCCAACCATTGTCATACATGGTGGCCAGGTCCTGCTGCGCCCGGTCGTCGCCACCTTCAGCGCCGAGGGTCAGATATTTAACGGCCGTCGGTACGTCTCGCTTCACAACCTTGGCGTCAAAATATTCTTCGCCGAGGCGAAATGCTGCGCCGACATCGCCATTCTCGTCGGCGGCCTTGGTCCACTCCACGATCGCTTCTTCGTAGTACCCGCGCCGATAAAGGTCATGACCCGTTGCTTCGCTGGCAGCCGCTGAAGCTTCTGCTGCAGGTTCCGCCGCACCACTTTGAGACATCATGGCACCAACCCCTGCCAAAGCCAGCAGAAGGGCTGCAAACGTACCAATGAAAAGGCGCTGCCTTTGTGCTTTGTCGTCAGTAAGAACAGCAGTTTTGGCCTGATTGCGAGGCGAGCGGTGGTTCGTCATGGTCGTTTACCCAATTCTCTGAATTCAACGGTAAGCTTACCGCAAACTATAGTCTCACTTGAAGAGCATTGGCGAGGAATCGCTCTTTTCCAAGTTAACGATTGGTCACAAATCTGTGTCGCTGATAGCAGAAAAATTGGCAGAATTTGGCGTGCTTCGCCCTGATTGGGACGGATTGCTTCTACTCGCCAGCGTCATGGTCGTCTTCATCGTCCTCTCTGCATTCGTAGCCAGCCATTTCAAGGGCCGCAGTATCCTGGTTTGGCTCGGCATTTCAGCGATCGCCCAATTGCTTGCCATAGCGGTGCCACTGGCAATCGCGGCACTTACCGGAATTCTGGACCCCGCCGATCTGCGATCAACTGGTGCAGCAATCGATTTTACAACCTTCAGACTCTTTGCTGAGATGTCGGTCGTTGCGGGGATAACCACGCTTATCGTGTTGAGTTTCCTCACTCAGACAAAATGGAAATCATGCCCCGCCTGCGCTGCACGAGCCCCATGGCGCGCCAAAACCTGCCCAGCATGCGCCAGTGCCCTGCCACCAGGAGTCCAAACGACGGGGCATCGCGAACCAGGCGTGCAGCCCCGTTTGCGAGCAAGGACTATCCATCTGCCGCCTGAGCTGGACGCGAAACTCACACGCCTTGCGTCACCCAACGGCACCCGTGGCAGAAACACTGAAGACGCTGCTGTCTCAAAATACATTCGCCAGTTGCTGGAGAAGTTTGAGGCGGAAGCCCGTCGCGGCGACTAAAACTTGTTTGCCAGAGACTACCGAACCCCTTCATGGCGGTCTGCTGCCAGCAGGCTGTCAGGAAGGGCCTGCTAGGAAACGCTCTCCCCCGACGGAGACTTCTCAAATGAAACACTATTGCAATCCCATGAGCCGCGCGATGACCACACTGTGGATGTTCGCCGAACTGGAAATTGAACCAGAGCAGATTTTCGTCGACCTTCAATCCGGTAAAACAGCAACCCGGGAGTTCCGCAAGATCAACCCGATGGGCAAAATTCCTGTGCTGGTCGATGAGGGCGTCGTCATCACAGAAGTAGCGGCGATTTGTGCCTACCTTGCCGACAAGTTTCCTGAGAAGGGGTTTGCACCTGCAGTGGGGTCCCCGACCCGAGGTAAATATTACCGCTACATGTTTGTGCCAGGGACCACCATAGAACCGATGTTCACAGTCAAGTCGATGAATGTCGGTGACTATCCGGCAATGTCCGCCGGTTTTGGCGATCTGGAACGCTGCCTCACAACCATCGAAGACATGACGCCTGACACAGATTGGGCCCTTGGGGCAGAATTCACCGCAGCTGACATCGTTTTCGGTGGCACGTTGGATTTTTTCATTCAGACCGGTTCGATGGAAGAGCCGAGTGACAAGCAAAGAGCCTATGTCAGGCGCCTCAAGGACAGGCCTGCTTACCAGAGGACGCACGACCCCAGCTGGTATTGATCAGTCCCAACATCATGGACGGCAGAAACTACTCCAGACTTCCAACAATCGATGCGCGTTGCGAAAGCTCGATCCAATTGCCGTCCGGGTCACGCACCATAGAAATACGTGCTGTCTTTCCAAGAGTCACCGGAGCCAAGGCTTCGCCGCCGCCCGCGCCAAGAACGCGTTTATGTTCATCATCCACGTTAAAGACCTGGAAGGTGATGTAGCGCCACCCTTTGCCTTGGAACTCCGCGTCGCTCGGCGCATTTGCATCTGATTCAAGCAGGATAAGCCCCTCACCAGCCTGAAAGGCGAGCCCTTTGTCGTAAGGCCGTTCAGGGAACCCAAATGCTTCAGCATAGAAGCGCTTGTGAGCCTCTAGGTCACGCACGCCCATCCGGACGCCAATCTGCGAAACACCATCGGTGCCCGGTGAGACAAGCGACACGGCGTTTCCATCAGGGTCGGTGAGCTGCTGCGGAGCCTTGTCACTTCCGATGATGAGCTCATGATAGCCAGCGGGTGGCGTATCAGGCACCGCCTCTTCGAAATGATTGATCTTGAGCACTGAACCCATCAGGTCATGACGGTGCTGGTTTTGCCCACGTCTAACCTTAAGGACATGATCGAAAGGCACCCCCACATCGCCCTGCCAGAAGTCGAGCATGCCTTCGAGATTATTCGTCGCCAACCCAATGTCGAACCGGGGTTTCGCTAGCTTTATTTCAGACATCTTGGATGGAGCCTTTTGGTGATGACGGCGCCTGGGGCGCATCTGGCGATCCCGGCAGGACTCGAACCTGCAACATCCTGCTTAGAAGGCAGGTGCTCTATCCAGTTGAGCTACGGGACCTAACCTGGGCGTTGATCACACCCGCGATCTGCTTAGTGAGTCCACTGGCCAATCCGGCCGAACTTGAAGTTGTCTGAGTAAGCCTTAATCGACCGCTTGCCTCTTTTCGGTTCAATCACCTGATAGGCAATTCCGTGTTTTTCAGCGTGGGCAATGGCCTGCTCTTTCGTCTCAAAGCTCATCTTCACCTGAGAGTTCATATCCGACGAGCTTGTATACCCCATCAACGGATCAATGGACCGCGCCCGCTCAGCTTCAAATTCCAAGATCCACCTGCGCGTTCTGGCCGTGCCAGACTGCATGGCTGTTTTCGCAGGCTTATAGATGCGTGCAAGCATGGAATATTCCTTAAGACTCAAATCTGTTTGGTGCCCCTGTATCGCCTGATTTGCGTCCGAAAACAAGAGCTTGGCACCCGGCTTATGGCTCATTTCCGTCACCAAACTATCGCAGGCTGGACAAATATCGGTCATGCGAACCCCTTAGGTAAGGTCTCATCAAAAACGGAGTAAACAGCCGGCGTCCCTGTTGTTCGCCCTGCGCGTTGTGGAGAGGCCAATCATGACCAACACCCCCGAAAAGACGATCACCGCCGCGCAAGCAGCCCGGAAGCTCAATAGACTGGGTTTTAACTGGCTGGATGTTGAATTCATCCTGGAATTCGCCCCCCACCACCTGGAGGGCGGGCATATGCGCTACCCCATCAAGGAGCTCCAACGGTTTGTGAAGCGGGCTTTCTGGCTGAACGAAATACCAATCGATTTCGCCCTACCTACGGCGGCATAGCATCTGCGATTTGGCCTTATCGCTACCGGTCCGTTGGGTGATGAATCGCTAGGAAGGCCAACATGGCCGCCGAAATCTTTTCAGGCTGCTCTGGGAAGAGCGCGTGGCCCGCATTCTCAATCTCCGCCACCGTGACCCGATCTCCAAACTCTTCCTTCAAGAGGACCGCAGTATGTTCCGGCGGCGCGATCGTGTCATCCATGGCCTGGACCACCAGCATGGGAGCGCTGCCTCCACCCCAAAAATCTTCGCTGGGCGTAGTCCGTGTCGTGTAGCCCTGGAGTTGGGCCGTATCAGTCGACCAGCCGCCCATCCAATAGTCAGGGATGGGATTGTCTCCGCTGAAGAACGCGTAGCGGACTTTGGGCCGCCGCCACCAATCAGGCATGAAGGTCAAAAAGCTATGCCGAAGCGCTTCTGCAGCCTTGGGATCAATAGCGACCTTGCCGCCAGCCGCCGCCAATATGGTCGCCGAGACCCGGTCTGGATAATCAGCCGCATAGGTTCGCGCGATACGGTTCCCAAACGCATGGCCCAGAATTGTGATTTTCTCACCTGCGGGCACTTCCTTCTCAACGATCTCATTGACGCCACGCGCCAGGTCATGGCCGGTCATGCCCTCCTTCTCCATCAGCGTACTATCGCCAATGCCTGGAGGGTCTATGGCGATAGTACGATAACCTGATTCATTAAGGGTGACGACCAACTCATTGAAATCACTCGCTGCTCGCCCGGCACTCGCCAAGAGGACAATCGAGGGGCCAGACCCCGAGACATAATAGCCTCGGGTCTCATCGCCACTGATGAGTGTTGTTGCAACACCGACAGAAGGCCTCGGCGGAACATTCGATCTCCACAGATAAATGCCGCCAACACCGACAATCACCACCAGACCCAAAAGCCCTGTCATCCACCAGTTCATTACCATCCCCTCACCGTTCCAACAGTCAGCTTATGGATTGGCGTCAACGAAATCCATGATCACAGTCGCAAGCGTGCCTGGCTGGTCATGTTGAAGGAAGTGACCGGCGGTTTTGATTGTTGTGTGGGGTTGTCCCTTGGCTCCCGGCACCTCTTCCTGGAAGCGTTTCTCGCCGCCTGCAGTAACCGGGTCCATGTCACTGAAGGCTGTGAGGAATGGCTTTTCCCATTTATGGAAGACGTCCCACGCCGCCTTATTCGCCGGGATCGCAGGATTGTCCGGGATGATCGGCACCAGCGAGGGGAATTTGCGAGCACCCGCCATGTATTCATCACTCGGGAACGGTGCATCAAAGGCCGCGGCTTCTTCGTCTGAAATGCCGACAGGTGAGCTGTTCTTCACCATATTTGAGACAACAAAATCAGTGGCTTCAGCGGCAAACTTCACCCAATGCAGAAAGCCCATCCCATTCGTGTTTTCGACGAAATGGGTAGCCAGGTTCTCCGCAGTTGGCACCTCGATGCTCTCATAATAGGCATGCATTTTCGGCGCGAGCTCCGGTGGAACACCCTTTCCATCTGGCAGACCCGTATTGCCGACGCACACCCGTGCAAACCGGTCTTCATTCTCCGCAACGACCCGCAGGCCGATAAGGCCTCCCCAGTCCTGGCCAAAAAAGGTCACCTGCTGCAGGTCAAGCTGCTTGACCAATGACGTCACCCAGCCCACATGCCGCGCGTAGGTGTAATCATCTATACTTGCGGGTTTGTCCGACCGTCCAAATCCAATGAGATCTGGGCAAATCACCCGATAGCCCTTGGCAACGAACAACGGGATCATCTTGCGATAGAGATAGGACCAGACCGGTTGCCCATGCATGGCAAGGATCAGGGGACCATCTTTCGGCCCTTCATCCACATAATGCATCCGAACAACATGGCCTTCACCATCATCGACATCGCAATAGTGAGGTTCAAATGAGTATAGGGGTAGATTCTCAAACCGCTCTTCAGGTGTGCGCAGAATTTCCATGGACGTCTCCCGTTTTTGTTGAGTCCATAGAAACTTCTGGCATGGGCCATGTCAATTGACATCGGCGTGAAACCAAAAAGCAAACTCAAAATAAAAGAACTTCTGGGAAACTGGTCGGGGCAGCAAGATTCGAACTTGCGACCCCCTGGTCCCAAACCAGGTGCGCTACCAGACTGCGCCATGCCCCGACGGCGCCTTGTTACCGCCCCTTTGCACTTGGTGCAATGCCCAAAACAAGAAAATCAGCCGAATTTAGGACGGAATCGCATCCTTTTCCCTGTGACGCTGCATTAATTTGAAAACCCCGGTAGCACGCAGCACAGAACGGCTGCCCACGTAGAGCTCTGCTTCACAAAAAGCGACAGAGGATGTTGCCCGTGTCACCCGCGCAGTCCCCTCCAACCATTCACCGGGACGCGCTGACGACAAAAAGTCTGAATTCATGCGGGCAGTCAGGGCCACAGTCCTGGTCTCCAGGTAAACCGCCGTTCCAAGAAGCCCATCGGCAAAAGCCATCAACATCCCACCATGGGTGATACCCTTGGAGTTGCAATGGCGCCGCTGGACCCGCACGCCATGCCAGAATCCCTCATCGGTTGCTTTATGAAAAAACGGCCCGTTATGGCTGGTATACGGGCCGCGCGTGGTGGATTCCTGAAACCCGACAGGCGGATCCCATGGAAAGTCATCTTCATCAGTTTCGGTATGTTTTTGAGAATTTGTCATGGTTCTGCATAGACCAGACACACAAAGATTGCACCAGATCGGTGTCTATCTTGCAGACTAGTGCGTCTCTTCGGGCATTTCGCCGGAGGCCTCAATTGCCGAAATCTCTGCGACCATGAGGCCCTTTGGTCCCTCGCCGAACCGCACACTCACTTCCTGGCCGGGAACAAGCTCCCGAACGCCAAAGCGGCGAAGTGTCTCCATGTGTACGAAAATATCCGGGGTTCCATCACCGCGCGTCACAAACCCGTAGCCACGCGCCCGATTGAACCATTTGACAACCGCAACCTCAAAATCGCCCACAGGGACAACCGCTGTTTCGGGGTTTTTGTCGGCCGGGCGAATCGGAGCGGTTTGAACGACCGTGCTGTCGTCAATTTCAAGTATCTTGGAAGCCTGCATGCCCTTGGGTCGCTTTACAGCCTCGCAGGTTATGGTGGCGCCCTCTTCCAGAGTGTCTCTGCCAAACTGACGCAAACACGATGAATGCACCAAGACGTCCGCAGCGCCATCGTCTGGCACTAAGAACCCGTACCCCTTTACCGAATCAAACCACTTAACAACGCCGTGTATTTCAACAGTCGTTTCGGGTGATTCACCGGTGGATTCGAATTGTTCTTCCATCCCCACCCCGAAATCAGACCGGATATCGCACCGTTACTCGAACCACATGTGTTCGCGATAAACCGACCGTTCTTGATCTTCAGTGTGCCCCCCCCAAGAGGCAATGGTTAATTATACAGATTTTTGTGCCTTGTTGAACCCCGCTAACGTGCGTTTTGCAATTGGCAGGTGCTAATGCCCACACGCCTTGCAGGCTTAACGATGAGCGATTAAGAAAAGGGATGAACTGTTCAAGGTAAGCACGAGATAAGTGATGCCTAAACAGCTCATTTCGAGGATCAGCGCAGCAACGACAAAAACAATGTGCGCTTTTAGTCCGAAAGCAGGGGAATGATTCACGCCGTCACTATGGGCATTGGCCTTTTCGGGCTCTGGCTTCTTCTATCAGGGTTCCTAGACAACACACTTTTGCTGGGGCTTGGAGTCGCCTCATGCGTCGTCAGTGTGTATATCGCTGCACGGATGGAGGTGGTCGACAAAGAATCAGTCCCGCTCCAACTGAAGTTTGGTGTATTTGGATACCTTTTTTGGCTTTCCGCTGAGATAGGCAAAGCAAACTGGGCGGTGACCAAAGTAATTCTTTCACCGCGCATACGCCTCAACCAGCGGATGATTACAGTGCCAGCAGATCAGGCAACAGATGTTGGACGGGTTACGTTCGCCAATTCCATAACGCTCACCCCAGGCACCATCACGGTTGAGACAGAGCGCCATTCGTTCCTGGTCCACGCATTGACCAACGAAGCTGCGGATATGGAAGCACTGTCTGATATGGGCGCGCGGGTATCTGCTGTGGAGAACCGCACCTGATGTTTACAGCAGCAACCATGGCCGTATCGGTAACGATGGCACTTATTCTGATCAGGGCCTTCCTGGGGCCAACAGTTTATGACCGCGTATTGGCGGTAAACGCATTTGGGACCGTGACTGTTCTGATTATCGGCCTCATAGGTTTCCTGACGGAACGGCCAGAATTTCTCGACATTGCGCTCCTCTACGCTCTTATCAATTTCGTCGGAACAATCGCGATCCTCAAATTTTTCAGGTATCGAAGTCTCGGTCGAACCTCAGAAGCAAACGGTCACGAAAACAGTAGGGGGCCAGCAGAATGATCGACCTTGCTCTCGATATTGCCAGCTGGGCCTCATTTTCCCTTGGCGGTTTCTTTTTGATTGTCGGCGCCATCGGAATGATCCGCCTGCCCGACTTTTGGTCACGTCTTCACGGCGCAGGCGTCATCGATACAGCTGGAGCTGAGCTCATTCTGCTTGGCATGATCTTCCAGGCTGGTCTCACTCAGGTGACGATCAAACTCATCCTGATCGGTCTGTTTGTTTTTCTGACAAGTCCGACTGGCACACATGCCGTTGCGAATGCGGCTTACGTAGCCGGTATCCGGCCACTTGGAGAGATCAAGGATGATAACGATAGAGAGACGAGGGGGACAAAGTCATAGAAGCCTATATTGACATTATCCTTTTCGGATTTCTAATCATCACCTCCTTTGCAATCATGAAGCTGCGCAATCTGTTTGCAGTCGTCATGTTGTCTGGTGTGTTCAGTCTGCTCTCAGCTGGCCTTTTCGTAGCCCTGGATGCTGTTGACGTTGCCTTTACAGAAGCAGCCGTTGGCGCAGGTATTTCAACAGTCCTTATGCTGGGGACCTTGGCGCTCACGCACCAGGAAGAGAAACCCGCACAACACTCAAGAGCCTTGCCTCTTCTGGTTGTCTTTGTAACAGGCGCCGCGCTTCTTTATGGCACTGCAGACCTGCCACCGTTTGGTTCGGCAGATACGCCTGTCCAACAGCATGTGGCACCCGAATATATTGAACGCACACCTAAGGAAATTGACATTCCTAACATTGTCACCGCAGTGCTCGCGTCTTACCGAGGCTACGACACGCTGGGCGAAACTGTTGTGATTTTCACTGCCGGTATTGCCGTCATTGTCCTGCTGCACGGCTCGACTCGCCGCAGGCGCCGCGAAGATGGCGAGGAGACAGACAGCTAATGGACCATCATTTCATTCTGCGCGTCGTCTCAAAGATGCTCATCCCGCCCATTTTGCTTTATGCGCTTTATGTCCAATTTCACGGCGACTTCGGTCCGGGTGGCGGGTTTCAGGCAGGCGTCATTTTTGCAGTTGGCTTCATCCTATATGGCCTGGTCTATGGGCTTGACCATCTGCGCCGCGTGGCACCACCAGCAATAGTACGCGCAGGCATTGCCTTGGGCGTTCTGCTCTACGCAGGGACCGGCGCCTATAGCCTCTTTAAGGACAAAAACTATCTCGACTATTCGGCATTGGCAGACCCCGAGCGTGCCGTCGGCGGGCAGCACTTGGGCATCCTCCTCGTTGAAGCTGGCGTGGGCCTGACTGTCGCCAGTGTAATGATCGCCGTCTTCATGGCATTTGCATCGCGCGCGCCAGAAATCAAGGACACTGACTGGTGACGTGGGACCATATGACAGCCGAGTTTTTGGTCGGCCATTACAATTATTGGATGACCATCATCTTGATGATGATTGGCCTCTACGTCGTCGTGAGCCGGGGCAACCTTGTCAAAAAGATCGTGGGATTAAACCTCTTTCAGACGTCGGTTTTTATGCTCTACATCTCCATGGCCAAAATCTTTGGAGGGACGGCGCCCATCCTCACCGGCAACGAGGATGAGGTCTATTCCAACCCGCTTCCTCACGTTCTCATTCTGACCGCCATTGTGGTGGGCGTTGCGACGACTGCGTTGGGCCTTGCTCTCATCATTCGTATCCGCGAGAGCTTTGACACAATCGAGGAAGACGAAATCTTCGACATTGAACAAAAGATGGCGGAGCACGCCACATCGACCAGCGGAGAGCGCTAATAAATGTTGAGCAGTCTCACGCCCCACCTCCCCGCACTGCAGGTGGTCATTCCGCTTATTGCCGCGCCACTTTGCACCCTTTTTGTGAACAGGCACCTGGCTTGGGCCATTGCATTCACGGCATCTGTCGCCGCCTTTTTGGTGTCGGCATTGCTATTGGCCTCTGTGCTGGACGGCGCGGTCATCTCCTACCAACTGGGCGGCTGGGCGCCGCCATGGGGCATCGAATATCGCATTGACGCAGCAAACGCCTTTGTCCTCTTTATCGTGTCATTGATCGGCGCGCTGGTATTGCCCTACGCGCGCCAAAGCATTGAACGCGAGTTCGACGCCTCGACGCATACCTACTTCTACACCTGCTACCTGCTCAGCCTCACAGGATTTCTGGGTGTGGCCGCCACCGGCGACGCGTTCAACGTCTTCGTTTTCCTGGAGATTTCATCGCTCTCCAGCTATGCGCTTGTTGCCTTCGGCGCAAAGCGCGACCGGCGGGCCCTGACCGCTGCGTACAACTACCTGATCATGGGGACAATTGGGGCGACTTTCTTCGTGATTGGCCTGGGCTTTCTCTACATGGTCACAGGTACGCTCAACATGGCTGACCTCGCTGTCCGACTCGATGACGTCGGCGATACCAGGGTCACGCGTGTTGCCTTCGTCTTCATTCTGGTGGGCGTCGGCCTGAAGCTCGCCATGTTCCCGCTGCACCTCTGGCTGCCAAATGCTTACAGCTACGCGCCACCCCCAGCTGCCGCATTCCTGGCAGCGACAGCGACAAAAGTTGCGCTCTATGTCCTCCTGCGCTTCATGTTCACCATCTTCCAGTTCGACCATCCGATCCAGGGACTGACGTTCGAATATGTCGTGATGCCGCTGGCCATTGCGGCTATGTTTGCGGCTTCTATCGCAGCCGTATTCCAAGAAGACATTAAACGCCTTCTCGCCTATTCAAGCATTGCGCAAGTGGGGTACATGCTGCTTGGGGTCGCTCTGCTTACCGAAACAGGCCTTACCGCTGGCATCATTCATCTTTTCAACCACGCCGTGACCAAGGGCGCGCTTTTTTTGGCGGTAGGGTGCTTTGTCTATCAGGTGGGGTCTAGCCGCCTGGGAGACCTCAAAGGCATTGGCAAGACCATGCCCTGGACGACGGCCGCCTTTGCCGCTGGGGGGCTGAGCCTGATCGGCGTGCCGCTCACTGTCGGTTTTATCTCGAAATGGTATCTGATCCAGGCCTCGCTTGAGGCTGGCTCTCTGCTCATTGCAGGCCTGATCGTAGCCTCATCTCTTATTGCCATGGTCTATGTCTGGCGGATTATCGAAGTCGCGTATCTGGAGCCCGCGCCTGAGGGGCGCGAAGCCAAAGAGGCACCGCTCTCCATGATTTTGCCCACCTATGCCTTGGTCGCCGCTAGCCTTTATTTCGGGATCAATAGCGAGCTGACCAGCAATGCAGCATCCGTTGCCGCTAATGCTCTCTTTTCGGCGACGAACCTTGCAAGCGAAGGAGCCAGCCATTGAGCCCCGAACTCGCAATTACCCTGACAGTCCTGCTGCCTGCCGCTGCGACCCTCTTGCTGGCGGCGTTCGACAAACAACCGAACCTCCGCGAAGCCGTTAGCCTGCTCACTGCAGGGGCACTCTTCATCATCATTCTTGGCTTGCTCCAGACCGTGCTGGACGGTGCACAACCGACTGCCCACTGGTTTGACGTTCTGCCGGGGCTATCCCTTACATTTGAGATCGAACCACTGGGCATGTTGTTCGGAGTCATTGCATCAGGTCTTTGGATTGTCACCACGCTGTACTCAATCGGCTATATGCGCGGGAACAAGGAGACGAAACAGACCCGGTTCTACATCTGTTTTGCCATCGCCATCTCAGCGACCATGGGCATTGCTTTTGCCGCCAACATGTTCACGCTCTTCATCTTCTATGAAGTGCTGACACTGTCGACCTACCCCTTAGTGGCGCACAAAGAAACAGACGCAGCGCGCAAGGGCGCGCGGACCTATATGGGCATCCTGGTCACCACGTCGATTGGGTTTCAGCTGGTAGCAATCGTCTGGACCTGGGTCGTCGCGGGGACACTCGACTTTGAGCAGGGTGGTATCCTCGCAGACAAGATCGATCCAACGCTGCTGCCGTTCCTGCTGGCGCTTTATGCCTTCGGGATCGGCAAGGCTGCGCTCATGCCCTTTCACAGATGGTTGCCCGCAGCCATGGTGGCACCGACACCAGTGAGCGCCCTACTCCACGCAGTCGCTGTTGTGAAGGCTGGTGTCTTCACAATGCTGAAGGTGGGCGTCTATATATTCGGGATAGATCTGCTAGCAACGACGGGCGCCGCAGACTGGCTCATGTGGCTTGCCGCCTTCTCCATCCTGGCAGCCTCGGTTGTCGCCATGACCAAAGACAATCTGAAAGCGCGGCTCGCCTATTCAACCATCAGCCAGCTTTCATACATCACTCTTGGCGTGGCGCTGGCCACATCATTGGGTGTCATGGGCGGCGCGATACAGATCGCCATGCATGCCATGGGGAAGATCACGTTGTTCATGTGCGCAGGCGCGATCTATGTAGCAACTCACAAGACTGAGATCAGCGATATGGATGGCCTCGGCCGGGTGATGCCTTTCACCTATGGCGCTTTCTTCATCGGCGCGCTTTCGATCATCGGCCTCCCCCCATTAGGCGGCGCATGGACCAAATGGTATTTGATGCTCGGCGCCGCTGACGCAGGTCAGATCATCATGGTAGCGGTCTTTATGGTGAGCTCGCTCCTTAACATCGCCTATTTGCTGCCCGTCGTAGCCCGTGGCTTCTTTATGGGAAGCACAGGCCCCGTCGCGCATTCGTCGGGCGCAGCCGTCGCCCCGACAAAAGGCATTCAGGAAGCTCCACTCTGGTGCGTGGTTCCCCCTTGCCTCACTGCCATTGGATGCCTGCTGCTCTTTTTCTATGTAGGCGATATTTACACACTGATTGAGCCGGTCGCCTTCCCTGAAGGGAGACCCCAGCCATGAGTACCGAGATGAAGACACCAGAGACAGACCCGGCGAAGCTCCCTTGGCTCGGGCGCAAGCTTCTATGGCTGGACAATATGAAAAATGTGGCCCGGATTATCTATGCGCTCTTCGTACTCTGTGCTGGGCTGATTGCGGCAGATTTCATGTACAGCAAGAAAAGCTATCTCGCTATTGAGGATATTCCGGGCTTCTATGCCGCTTATGGCTTTTTCATGTCTGCAGCCCTCATTATCTTCGCACGCGTCATGCGCGTGTTCTTGAAGCGCGACGAAACCTATTATTCGCCAAAGGACGTGGAGTCCGAAGCCTACCCAGAAGACCAGCTGAGCCGGGAGACAATCAATGATTGATCTTTTCCCGCCATTTCTTCTGTTCGTCGCTGGTGCAGCGCTGCTGCCTTTCATTCCAAATGGACATCCCCGTGCGCTCGCTGCTGCCAGCGTGCCCGTCATCAGCGTCTACCTTATCTGGATGATGCCCGAAGGCATGCATGGTCAGTTCACCCTGGTCGGTCAGGAATTAACCCTGCTGCGCGTGGATAAACTCTCAACCATCTTCGGCCTTATCTTCTCCCTCGCCGCTTTCCTGGGCCTTATTTTCGCTTGGTATGTGCGAGACACCATCCAGCAGACAATGTCGCTGCTCTATGCCGGTACCGCGATCGGCGCTGTCTTTGCGGGAGATCTCATCTCGCTTTTCATCTTCTGGGAAGGCACCGCTATTGCGTCGGTCTTTCTCATCTGGGCGAGACGCACCGAAGGCGCCTATTGGACGGGAATGCGTTACCTCATCGTCCAAGTTGGATCCGGCGTTATCCTGCTTGCAGGTATGGTACTTCAGTACAACGAAACGGGGTCTATGGCGTTTGAAGCTATGACGCTAGGAAGTCCTGCGACGTGGGCCATCTTCATCGCCTTCGGCGTCAAATGCGCCTTCCCCCTGCTGCACAATTGGATGCCGGACGCGTACCCTGCCGCGACTGTAACGGGGACAGTGATCCTGTCAGTCTTCACAACGAAGCTTGCTATTTACGCCCTCGCACGCGGTTTCGCCGGAACAGAAATTCTGATCTATATCGGCGCAACCATGGCTATCTTCCCGGTTTTTTATGCAGTTATCGAGAACGATCTCCGACGGGTGTTGACCTATAGCTTGAACCAACAACTTGGATTTATGGTTGTTGGAATTGGTGTTGGGACGGAGCTGGCGCTGAATGGGACAATTGCGCACGCCTTTGCCAGCATTCTCTATCAGGCGCTGCTCTTTATGAGCATTGGCGCAGTACTTTTTAGAACGGGAACGGCCAAGGCCTCCGAACTTGGGGGCCTCTATAAGACCATGCCGCTTACGATGGTCTTTTGTGTGATTGGCGCGGCTTCTATTTCTTCCTTCCCACTTTTTTCAGGCTTTGTGAGCAAATCGCTCATCCTGTCGGCATCGATGCAGGAAGGCTACTACATCGTTTGGGGAATCCTGCTCTTTGCATCAGCAGGGGCGTTCATCCACTCGGGCATTAAAGTCCCCTTTTTCGCCTTCTTCGCGCAAGACAGTGGGTTGCGCCCAAAAGAGGCGCCCTGGAACATGTTGTTGGCGATGGGCCTAACGGCGTCCCTTTGCATCGCAATCGGCGTCTATCCATACCCGCTTTACGCATTACTGCCCTATGACGTCGACTATGTGCCTTACACCACGACCCATGTGGTCACGCAGCTGCAACTGCTCTTCTTCTATATGCTCGCCTTTGTAGTTCTTATGAAAACAGGCATCTACCCACCAGAGTTGAAATCGGTAAACCTTGATTTTGATTGGACCTATCGTAAGCTCGGTCCTGCGATAATCAGGAGTGTCAGGTCACTAATCCAGGCCGTTTGGGGCGCACTCATCGGTGCCAGCCTGCGAGGATTGAATTTTGGGGTTGCCACCTTGGAACGCGCCCATGGCACAGAAGGACCTCTTGCTCGGGCATGGCCAACCGGATCTATGGTGCTTTGGATTGCCGTCCTTCTTGGCGGGGTCCTTCTGCTAAACTATATGTGACCAATCACTCTTTCTGCTCTTAGCCTAGAAGGTTACCCGACATGGAAATGACTGGCGAATTCCACATTCCCGCTCCTCAAGCAGACGTTTGGGCGGCGCTCAATGATCCCGAGGTGCTTCAGCAATCCATTCCTGGCGCAGAGAGCGTTGAAAAAACCAGCGACACCGAATTTGCTGCCGTTGCGAAAGCGAAGGTCGGCCCTGTCAGCGCCAAGTTCAAAGGCAATGTGACCCTCTCCGACATAGATGCCCCCAACGGCTACAAAATCAGCGGCGAAGGATCTGGTGGCGCAGCTGGCTTTGCCAAAGGGTTCGCTGTGGTGAAACTCACACCAGATGGTGACGGCACCCTTCTGAGCTATGAAGTTCAGGCAACAGTAGGCGGCAAGCTCGCACAGGTAGGACAGAGGTTTATTGACTCCACAGCCAAGAAAATGGCGGATGAGTTCTTTACATCGTTTGCCGCCATTACCGGTGGCACAACAGAAGACGAGGTCGATGCCATTGCACCAACTCATGTGCCCCTAGTACCCGACGAAGAGGCAGGCCTCGGCCTCGCCCCCTGGATGTGGGGTACACTTGTGATCGCTGGCGCATTGATTGCGATCTACGTCGCTACCATGTAACGCCGAGCCAGTGCATTGGGTCGCACAGCTTGACGGCGACCGGCCAAGCGCAGACACTTATTCTAAAGAAACCCAAAGGACGCCAGCGAACGTCCTGACGGCTTAAGAAATGCCGTCGCTAACTTCGGGAGGAACCGCCCATGGCTCTCGTCTCTATGACAGTCAACGGCAAAGCAGTATCGGGTGAAGTCGAAGGCCGCACCCTGTTGGTCCAATTCATACGTGAGAACCTCGCTCTCACCGGCACTCATGTTGGTTGCGATACCAGCCAGTGCGGCGCCTGTGTCATCCATATGGATGGGAAAGCGGTAAAAGCCTGCACGATGCTCGCCCTGCAAGCGGAAGGCAGCACCATCACAACCATTGAAGGATTGGCAAAGGGGGATGACCTTCACCCCGTGCAACAGGCTTTCAAAGAAAATCATGGGCTGCAGTGCGGTTTCTGTACACCGGGCATGATCATGACGGCCGTTGATATGATCGATCGGATTCCAAACTTGGACGAGGAAACGGTCCGCGCCGAGCTGGAAGGCAATATCTGTCGCTGTACCGGCTACCAGAATATTGTGAAGTCCATTCTGGACGCCGCTGAAACCACACCCGCCTAATTCAGCACGGGGATTCCGGGAGGAGGAATTCATGAGCAAGACAGGAATAGGACAGGCTGTCCGCCGCAAGGAAGACAAACGGTTCATCACAGGCGCCGGGCGATATACTGATGATCTGAACCGTCCTGGCCAAGCTCATGCCTATTTTCTGCGAAGCCCCCATGCCCATGCCAGGATCAATGGCATTGATCTGACAGAAGCGGTTGCTGCACCTGGTGTCGTAAGTATCTTTACCGGATCCGATGTCGCGGCGGATGGACTTGGCGGATTGATTTGCGGCTGGACGGTTCATTCCAAGGACGGTTCCGAAATGAAAGCTGGGGCCCATCCGATCCTCGCAGAAGACACGGTGCGCTATGTCGGCGATCACGTTGCGATGGTTGTGGCTGAAACCTATCTGCAGGCGAAATCAGCAGCTGAGCTGATTAACGTCGACTATGACGTCCTCGATGCTGCGGCGGATGTGGGCACGGCACAGGATGGGTCCGCGCCACAGGTTCATACGGAAGCACCTAGCAATACATGCTTCGACTGGGAGCTTGGAAACAAGGCAGAAACGCAAGCGGCCCTTAAGAACGCCGCCCATGTGATCAAACTGGATCTCACCAACAATCGCCTGATCCCAAACGCCATGGAGCCTCGTGCAGCGATTGCGGATTATGACACCGGGACAGACGAATACACGCTTTGGACAACCAGCCAAAACCCGCATGTTGCGAGGCTTGTCCTGTCCGCCTTTGTCGGGGTGGCTCCGGAACACAAACTACGAGTTATTGCGCCCGATGTTGGTGGTGGGTTTGGCTCTAAGATTTTCATCTATGCAGAAGAGACCGCCTGCACCTGGGCGTCAGCGAAGATCAAGCGTCCGATCAAGTGGACAGCCGAACGCAGCGAGTCCTTTCTCTCAGACGCACACGGGCGCGATCATGTGAGCCACGCCGAACTGGCAGTTGCGGAAGATGGAACGTTCCTGGGGCTCCACGTCAAAACCAAAGCCAATCTAGGCGCCTACCTGTCGACTTTCGCATCGTCCGTCCCGACTTATCTCTATGGCACACTGCTGTCGGGTCAATACGCCTTGCCGACAGTCTATGTTGAGGTCGACGGAGTGTTCACCCACACAGCACCGGTAGACGCCTATCGAGGAGCTGGACGCCCTGAAGCAACCTACTTGATTGAACGGATCGTCGAAACAGCCGCGCGTGAACTGGGGTTCGATCCAGCTGAACTCCGTCGCAAGAATTTCATTCGCACGTTCCCGCATCAAACGCCGGTCATCATGAACTACGACATCGGTGACTACGATGCCTCCCTCGATAAAGCGCTTGCACTCGTCGACTATGACGGCTTCCCAGCCCGCAAAGCTGAGGCCGAGAGCCGCGGAAAAAAACGGGGCATCGGATTCTCGACCTATATTGAAGCTTGTGGCCTCGCACCTTCCGCCGCTGTCGGTTCCCTTGGTGCGGGCGTAGGGCTTTGGGAAAGCGCTGAGGTTCAAGTTGCACCCACAGGTAAGATCGAAGTCTTTACCGGCGCCCACAGCCATGGCCAGGGCCATGAAACAACCTTCGCACAGCTTGTCTGCGAACGGATTGGCGTACCCCTTGAAGACGTTGAAATCATCCATGGGGACACAGGTCGCGTGCAGTTTGGCATGGGCACCTATGGTTCGAGGTCGGGCTCTGTCGGCATGAGCGCTCTCGCTAATGCGCTCGATAAAATCGAAGCCAAAGCAAAGAAAATTGCCGCACACCTGATGGAGGCGGACGCGGGCGATATCGAGCTCAAAGACGGAGTCTTTACTGTCGCCGGAACCGACAAGGAACTTGCCTGGGCGGAGCTCGCGCTTGGCGCTTATACCGCCCACGGTTTCCCGACATCCGAAATTGAGCCCGGGCTCAAAGAAAACGCCTTCTATGATCCACTCAACTTCACCTTCCCGTCTGGCTGTCACATTTGCGAAGTCGAAATAGACCCAGACACCGGCGTGACACAGATAGCAAACTTCGTCGCCGTCGATGATTTTGGCGTGATTGTGAACCCGATGATCGTGGAAGGTCAGGTCCAGGGCGGTATCGCCCAAGGGATCGGACAGGCGCTGTTTGAGGCAGCACATTATGACGAAACCGGTCAGTTGATTACCGGCTCGTTCATGGATTATTGCATGCCGCGCGCCGACGACCTGCCCGATTTTAATTTGGGCTTTACCCAAACAGATTGCCCCTCAAACCCCATGGGAATGAAGGGCTGCGGTGAGGCTGGCGCAATCGCCTCGCCCCCCGCGGTCATCAACGCCATTACAGACGCCCTGGGCGTCCGAGACATTAAAATGCCTGCAACCCCCGCACGTGTGTGGGCGGCGCTCGCCGCGCCATCACTTGGCTCTGATTGAGGAACACCCATGTACCAGTTCGACTATCATCGCGCACAAACAGTCACTGAAGCCGCAGAGCTTCTCGCCGCCAATGACGAAAACACACTTATCGCAGGTGGACAAACGCTGATCCCGACGCTCAAGCAGCGCCTCGCCATGCCAGCGACGCTGATCGACATCGGCAACATCGCAGATCTCAACTTCATCAAAGCCGAAGGAAACGCAATCACCATTGGTGGCGCAACGAAGCATGCAGACGTTGCCTCCTCACCTGACGTGGCAAAACACCTGCCTGCATTGGCGCACCTTGCCGCACATATTGGAGACCCTGCAGTACGCAATCGCGGCACCATTGGCGGGTCGCTCGCAAATAATGATCCCGCAGCTGACTATCCAGCCGCCGCCCTCGGTCTCGACGCCAAAATACACACCAACAAGCGCCTGATTGATGCAGATCCCTATTTCACCGGCATGTTCGAAACGGCCTTGGAAGAAGACGAAATCATCACAGAAGTGACCTTCCCCCATCCGGAGAAAGCCGCTTACGTCAAATTTCCAAACCCAGCTTCTCGTTACGCAATGGTCGGAGTTTTCGTTGCAAAGACGCCCATCGATATCCGCGTCGCAGTCACAGGTGCAGGCGCCGATGGTGTCTTCCGCATGAAAGAAATGGAAGACGCCCTCAGCAGTAACTGGTCACCGGACACTGTCACGGGGATCAAAGTTCCCGAAGACGACCTTCTGTCCGACCTCCATGGCGCTGCCGACTATCGCAGCCATCTTATCTCTGTGATGGCTGGACGTGCTGTCGCAGCGACCATGTGACCTGAACCGTCTTTCGCTGTAACCTGAACGTATGACCATTTCTCTTCCCGCCTCCATCGACGAGACAGCGGCGCTTCTCTCGAGCGGTGCCTATGTCGCTGATCGATCGCTTGCGACCGTTCTCTTTTTGGCACTCAAAATGGGCCGCCCGCTTTTCCTGGAAGGCGAAGCCGGTGTCGGCAAGACAGAGATCGCGAAGGTGCTTGCAAGCGCATTGGGACGAAAACTCATTCGCCTGCAATGCTACGAAGGACTGGACGCCGCTGCTGCTGTCTATGAGTGGAATTATCAGGCACAGATGATTGAAATCCGCCTGGCCGAAGCGCAAGGTGTCGAAGACAGACATGTTCTCGCCAAAGACGTGTTCGATGACCGGTTTCTGATCCGCCGTCCGCTCCTGCAGGCGCTGGAACCGGACGTCAATGGTCCGCCTGTCCTCCTGATTGATGAGCTCGACAGAACAGATGAGCCCTTCGAAGCCTATCTCCTTGAGGTGCTCTCAGATTTTCAGATCACTATTCCAGAGATCGGCACTGTCAAAGCCGAAGAACCGCCCATCGTGATCGTTACGTCCAACCGGACCCGCGAGATCCATGACGCACTAAAGCGCCGCTGCCTCTATCACTGGGTGGATTACCCAGACGCAGAGAGAGAACTGGAAATCGTCCGTCTGAAAGCTCCAGATGCCGCAGAAGACTTGTCTCAGCAGATCGTGTCTTTTGTTCAAGCGTTGCGGGAGCGTGACCTTTACAAACAGCCAGGCATTGCCGAAACGCTGGATTGGGCAAACGCCCTCACCCAGCTAAACGCCGTCTCTCTGAGTGAGAGCAATATCAACGACACCCTGGGGACTCTGCTTAAATATCAGGACGATATTGCACAAGTGCGCGGGTCCGACGCCGCTCAAATTCTGGATGAATTGAAAACTGCAGCTGAATGACGGAAAGCCTGGGTCATATCGCAGACAATATCGCACATTTTGCGCGCGTCCTGCGCCGTGCCGGTGTCCCGGTGGGCCCCCGTCAGGTCCTCGACGCCGTTGAGGCCGTCAAAGTCGCAGGCATCAGGTCAGAGGGTGACCTCTACTGGGCGCTGCATACGACTCTGATCCACACGCAGGACATGCGGGAGATCTTCAATCAGGCGTTCCACGTTTTCTGGCGCGACCCCCGCATGCTGGAGCGCATGATGGCAATGATGCTTCCAGAACTCACAATGCCGCCAGAGTACCCTGAGGAGCCGACAAGCCGAAGGCTGGCAGAAGCCCTGCTCAATCAGGAGAACTCCCCGCAACAGGAGCCTGAACCGGACATAGAAATCGATGCCAGGGAAACCATGTCGGCTGCGGAGATCCTGCGAACCAAAGACTTCGAGCAGATGAGTGCCGCAGAGATTGCGGAAGCGCGAAAAGCGCTTGCCCGCCTCCACCTGCAGCATGACAGAGTGCTGACCCGCAGAACACGTCTCTCCTCTCGAGGTTCGCTCATCGATATGCGTGCCACCCTGCGTGCATCGCTACCTGGCGGCGACATTATCCCCCTGAAGCGCCGGGAGCGCAGGCACCGTCCGCCGCCCCTTGTAATCCTCTGCGATATTTCCGGGTCCATGAGTGTCTACGCACGAACATTCCTTCACTTTTTCCACGCCCTCACAAATGATCGTGACAGAGTTCAGACGTTCCTGTTCGGCACGCGCCTCACCCACGTGTCGCGCCAACTGCGCCACAAGGATATTGATGAGGCGCTGTCAGCTGTTTCTAACGCCGTGGAAGACTGGGATGGTGGCACACGGATTGGCGAGACATTGAGACGCTTCAATGTGGATTGGTCTCGGCGGGTGCTCGGCCAGGGCGCTACGGTCCTGCTCGTCACTGATGGATTGGACAGAGACGGCGCCGAAGGCTTAGAGCCCGAAATTACCCGCCTTCACCGCGCGAGCCGCAGACTGATATGGCTAAATCCACTGCTCCGCTATGATGCATTTGAGCCTAAAGCCCTTGGCATTAGAACCATACTACCCCATGTGGATGAGTTCAGACCTGTCCACAACATGGCGTCCCTTGAAGACCTTGTGGCATCCTTGGGTGCCCCTGAGAAAAAATGGCCAACAGCAGCATGACGGAAACGGCAACACATTCCGACGATAACGTCTTGGCGCAAGCAGCAGCCTGGGCAGACGCGGGGCACAAGGTGGCACTTGCTACCGTGATTGAAACCTGGGGCTCAGCGCCCCGACCTGTTGGCAGTCAGCTTGCCATTCGCGAGGACGCTACGTTCGTCGGCTCTGTTTCCGGCGGATGCATTGAAGGCGATGTTGTGATACGCGCCCTTGATGCCATTCAAAGTGAGGCGTCAGAAGTGTTGGAATATGGTGTCGCCGACGCCATGGCCTGGGAAGTGGGGCTTGCCTGCGGCGGCAAGATCAAAATCTATCTCGAACCTCTCACGCATTCCTGACCCATGAAGCAGGAAACCCTGAAACAGATATTGAGCGCCCAGGCTGCGAAACAACCCATCGTGTTGGCGTCAAACCTCAATACGAATGAGCAACTGACGCTCACGCCAGACCAGATTGGTCATCCTGACTGGATGGTTGCCGCCTTAGACGCAGCCATTCGCTCCGACAAAAGCCGCGTGACAGACGCGCCGGATGGGACGCCCTGGTTCTTCAATGTCTTCAACCCGCCGCTCCGTCTCATCATTGTCGGGGCCGTTCACATCGCACAGCCGCTGGCGCGCATGGGCCTTGAGGCAGGCTATGATGTGAGTGTTGTCGACCCAAGAGAGGCGTTCGCCTCAGCAGAACGTTTTCCAAATATTACGTTGATCAGAGAATGGCCCGATGAGGCCCTTCAAAACCTGGCGCTTGATGCCCGCACCGCTGTCGTCACCCTCACCCATGACCCAAAACTGGATGACCCTGCCCTTCATGTCGCGTTGAAGTCTGCCGCTTTCTACATCGGTGCGCTTGGTAGCAAGAAGACACAAGCCACCCGCCAACAACGCCTCACCGACGCGGGCTTTGCCAGCGCCGAAATTGCGCGCATCTGTGGGCCAATCGGCCTCGACATTGCGGCCAAAAGCCCCGCGGAAATTGCCATCGCAATCCTTGCCGAAATAACGCAAACACTTCGCCAGGAGCGTTCATGAGGTTCGGCTCCTTTCCCGTGACAGAAGCAGAAGGCATGGTGCTCGCGCACTCTGTGCGTACAGGTGCCAAAATTTTCAAGAAAGGCCGCGTTCTGAGCGGTGAAGACATTGAAGCACTGTCTTATGCAGGTGTCTCTACAGTCTACGCCGCCCACCTGGGCATAGAGGACACGCAGGAAGATGAAGCCGCTGCGACCATTGCAGCGGCACTCACAGGACCCAATACACGCGCTGACACCGCCTTTACAGGCAGAGCCAATCTCTATGCAACAGCCCCCGGCATCCTTCGCCTAAATGAATCGACCATCAACGAGATCAATGCTTTGGATGAGGCGATTACCGTCGCAACGCTCCCAAATTTCGAGGTGATATCCGAAGGTCAGATGTTGGCCACTGTGAAAATCATTCCTTATGCCGCACCCAAGCAGCTTGTTGAGCACGCGGCGAGCTTGGCGACTGGCACATCGCCCACGCTAGAGCTTCACCCTTTCAAACTTAAAAGGGCAGCCCTCATTCTCACAAGCGTCGAAGGAACCAAACAGTCTATTCTAGGCAAGTCGGAAACAGTCATCCGTGCGAGACTTGGGAGCCTTGGCGCATCACTTTTCAGCGTGCAGACATGCCGACATGACGAGGCATCACTCATAGGTGCACTTCAAGCAGTGCCGGACGGAGTTGAGATGATCCTGGTCCTTGGTGCATCAGCAACTGGTGACAGACGCGATGTGGTTCCAGCATCCATCGAAAAATCAGGGGGGGTGATCCAACATTTTGGCATGCCTGTTGATCCGGGAAACCTTCTCTTGCTGGCTGAGTTGAAAGGCCGTCCGGTGATCGGGCTGCCCGGCTGCGCCCGCTCGCCAAAACTGAACGGCGCTGATTGGGTGTTGCAACGTCTGGTGGCCGGACTGACAGTGGAGCCTCATGACATTCAATCAATGGGCGTTGGTGGCTTGCTAAAAGAGATACCTTCGCGGCCTCAACCTCGCGATGCCGAGCGCCCCAGCGACCATTTGCCCCGTGTCGCAGCCATCATCCTGGGCGGTGGCCGCTCCACCCGCATGGGGACGGTCAACAAGCTCACAAGCGATTTTGAAGGAAAGCCGATGATTGCTCATGTGGCCGACGCTGCTCTCGCCTCTAAGGCAGACGGCATTATCCTTGTGACAGGCCACGAAAAAGAAGACGTGCTAAAAGCCCTTGCTGGCCGTCCCATGTCTTATGCACATAATCCCGACTATGCGGATGGATTGAGTACCTCCATCAAGGCAGGCATTGAAGCCGCCACTGAGCTTGATCCGCCCGTTAACGCGGCCGTGATCTTGCTGGGCGATATGCCACTCATCACTGCAGATTTGATTGACCGTCTGATCAATGCGCGCGATCCAGCTGAGGAAAAGCTCATCTGCGTCCCCGTCGTGGGAAAAAAGCGGGGCAATCCTGTTTTGTGGGATGCCTCCTTCTTCAGCGATCTTCTAAACCTCTCTGGCGACGTGGGGGCAAAGGCGCTGATGGCACAGAATTCAGACCTTGTATGCGAGGTACCCGTCGACGGCGAGGGTCCTTTAACAGACTTCGATACGCCGGATGCACTCCACCAATATCAACCAGATTAGGGTCCCTTAAAGAATGCCGCGCTTCGAGGACCACAGATCACTTCCGTCCCAACAAGGGAAACATCACCCGTTCCAAAATCCAGTCTGCGGGCTCCTTTCAGAACAATTTCAGACGCCGCTCCCCCATGCCAAACCGATGCCTCCTCGCTTGCGTTGAAAACACAGGTCAGCGTCTCCTCGCCAAGCGCACGCTTAAACGCGAGTATGGGACCAATACTTTCCAGAAACGTGATGTCACCGGTCAAAAAACAGGCGTGTTCCTTTCTGAACGTGATTGCTTCGCGCGCAAACTTCAACACCGTATCCGACATCGCTTCCTGAACATCGACGGCTCGCTCAATGTGCGCCGCCGGGATTGGCAGCCAGGATTCTCCACTGCTGAACGCTGCATTGGGCGCACGACTGATCCATGGCATGGGGGTCCGGCATCCATCACGCCCTTTGCCAAAGGGAAAATAGAGCTCACCCACCGGGTCTTGAATCTGGTCGCGTTCAATGTCCACATCGGGTAGTCCGAGCTCTTCTCCTTGGTAGAGAAGGACGGTTCCTCTAAGTGTCAAAAGAAGTGCCAATCCGAATCTGGCAAGGTCATCGTCGCCGTCTCTCCCTCCCCCCCATCGGGTGACAGGCCGCGTCAAGTCATGATTGGAGAAGGTGACACAGGGCCAGGGATCACCGTTTTTCTTCAGCGTGTCCTGGTAGTAGCGCTGAAAGACCTCAGGCGCGAGGGATCTGTCTTCCAGAAAGTCGAACGTATAGGCCGTATGCAGCAAATCAGGCTCTCCCACATAGGTCCCAATCATTTCAGGGGTCTCAGCGAACTCGCCAAATGCCAGGCGCTCATCATATTCATTAAGAACGGATCGTACGGCCCGCATGGCAATTTGATTTTCAGGCAACCCACTATCGTGAATATGTTCCTGCAGGCGCGGGGCATGTGACCAGTTAAGGCCGGTACGCTCCTCCATTGGCACAGGCGGATTATCGGCGAGCGCAGCGTCATGGTAATAGGCATGGGCCACGTCTAGGCGGAACCCGTCCACACCGCGCTCCAACCAGAACCTCAACACGTTCATGAGGGCTTTCACGGCTTCAGGTTCATGAAAATTCAGTTTTGGCTGCTGACGCAGAAATTTGTGGTGGTAGTACTGGCGGCGCACCGGGTGCCAGGACCAGGCAGGCCCCCCAAAAGCGGACATCCAGTTGTTGGGCGGCGTGCCATCTTCCTTGGCATCTGCCCAGACATACCAATTGGCCTTTTCATTGTCGCGTGAAAGAAGGCTTTCCTGAAACCAGGCGTGCTGATCAGAGCTATGGGCAAGCACCTGATCGAGAATGAGTTTCATACCCCGCTTATGGGTCGCCTCCAAAAGCGCGTCGAACCCGTCAAGCGTCCCCATTTCCGGCGCGACATTGCAATAATCCGCAACATCATATCCGAAATCTTTGTTCGGACTTGGATAAATCGGCGAGAGCCAAATCGCATCGACCCCCAAAGACGCGACATAGTCGAGCTTAGATTTGATGCCCTCAAGGTCACCCACCCCGGACCCAGTCGTATCCGCATAGCTCCTTGGGTAAATCTGATAAACAACCGCGCCCTTCCACCAGGGCGTCTTCGCCGAACCACTCATACACATCCCCTAAAATATCGCGCTCCACTTGCGTAAATGCTACATGAGGATTGTGCACATGAATATGTTGGAGGAAGCCATGAGCGAGCTAGCGGACACAATTGTCCTGATCACTGATCTGGAACACTTTGTCGGGCGTCCAGCCGCAAAAGCCCTCCTTGATGCCGGAGCAACGGTCTATGGCACCGACCCTGCGTTTGCAGATGCCAACACCCGCATCGCAGCAGAAAGCGCCCTACCCGGCCTAAAGCCCGTCAGCGGCGCCGATCCTGTCGTTGCTGCCGGACGCGTTCTGGAGGAAGTCGGCCGCATTGATATGCTTATCAATAACGACGCCTTTCCTGCAATTCGCGCGCCTCTGGACACCGCCAAAGATGAGGACCTCGAGGCGACCTACGAAGCCCTCGTCTTCAAACCGTTCCGTGTTACCCGTGCCATCGTGCCCACCATGAAGTCCGCTGGCGGGGGCAAGGTCCTCTTCCTCACCTCCGCAGCCCCGCTCAACGGCCTTGCAAACTATTCCATCTATGCGTCCGCCCGGGGTGCCGCCAATTCTCTTATGCTGTCTCTCTCCCGGGAACTGGCACCAAAGAACATTCAGGTGAATGCCATAGCGCCCAACTATGTTGAAAATCCGGACTATTTTCCGCCGGAGCTTCTAGCGAACGAAGAGGCAAAGGCAAAGATCCTGAAAAACATTCCGCTTGGGCGTTTGGGCAAACCGGAAGAAGCAGCGGCCCTCATCAGGTTCCTAGCCAATCCATTGTCCGGCTTTATTACCGGCCAGGTCATTCCGTTTGCGGGCGGCTGGGCGAACGCACGGTAAGTGGTGTTTCAGTTAAGCTGAACAATGGGCGCCAGCGTCGGCCCAATCTCTTCATGCACAACAAGGTCCGCAAGTGGGTCCAATTCCGTTTCTTCACGATTCAAGATCACCAGCTTCGCACCGTTCTTTTTCGCCATGATGGGGAATCCTGCGGCGGGGTAGACCTGCAGCGACGAGCCAATTGCGATAAACAGGTCGCAGTCCAAGGTCGCTTCTGTCGCCCGTTCCATCTCGGATTCCGGCATCGCCTGTCCAAAGGAGATTGTCGCAGATTTAATGATCCCACTGCAAAACTGGCAGTCCTGCGGCTTACCATGTTCCTCATAGTGGGAACGGATCTCCGCCAACTCATACCGCGCACCGCAGTTAAGGCACGTCGCATAAGTGCTGTTCCCATGGAGCTCAATCACCTTGTCCGTCGGAACCCCTGAATTCTGGTGAAGGTTATCGACGTTTTGGGTAATGACGTGGGTGACCTTGCCCGTATCAACCAATTTGGCGACCGCCATATGCCCCTTATTGGGTTCAGCTGCTGAAAAGCTTCCATCCATGGTGAACTTGCGCCGCCAGGCCTCTATGCGCATGTCTTCCGAGGCCATGAAATCCCGAAAATCGATTGGGGCCATCTTGGTCCACAGACCACCAGGACTGCGAAAATCCGGAATGCCGGACTCCGTGCTGATCCCGGCCCCTGTGAACACCACCGTGCGTTCGCTCCTATCGATCAGCGCCTTCAATTCCGCAGACATGCCACACTCCCCAACAGTTCTCTTTGACCTTCAGGCCCGTTCCAGAAATGATACGCAAAACGAACCTCAGAAGGATAGGCAAACCACGCATGCGCTATTTGCACACCATGGTCCGCGTGACCGATCTTGACGCATCACTTGAGTTTTACTGCACCCATTTGGGTCTCAAAAATGTCGGTCGCTATGACGTGGAAGACGGCCGTTTCACCCTCGTCTTCCTCGCTCCAGAAGGTCAGGAAGAGGCTCAGGTCGAACTGACCTACAATTGGGACCCTGAGCATCTCGACGAAGGTCGGAATTTCGGCCACCTGGCCTACCGGGTCGATAACATTTACGCGACCTGTCAAAAATTAGCGGACGCGGGAATCACCATTAATCGCCCGCCACGCGACGGTCGAATGGCGTTTGTGCGGTCTCCGGACAACATTTCCATTGAACTTCTTCAAGAAGGCCACCCCCTCCCGCCTCAGGAACCTTGGACATCCATGGAGAATACCGGCCACTGGTGAGGGCGAACCTGAACAGACTGTTCATCCAGCGTTCAAATGCGCAAGACCACCTTCTTCCTTGAGGTTGTGATGCCGGTCCACGTTGCTGATCGGCCCCTAAATTGCTCGTCCCCCCGGGATCGAGAGAAAGATTGGGAGAAGGAAATGATACTCACACGATTGACGCTCAGTGCCTGTCTGGTTGTTGGGACAATGGCCAGCATGTCTGTCCCAGTGGCTGCCGCGAGCCCGACGGGCATCAGCGGTCTAAACAATAATGGAAATATTCATCTGATCGGCGAGAGAGGCGGTCGTCAGGCCGGCCGCGGCGCCGGTCATCGCGGAGCTGGTCATGTTGGCCGCGGCGCTGGTCATCGCGGAACTGGTTATCTTGGCCGCGGCGCCGGTCATCGCGGAGCGGGTCATATTGGTCGCGGCGCCGGTCATCGCGGAGCGGGTCATATTGGTCGCGGCGCCGGTCATCGCGGAACTGGTTATCTTGGCCGCGGCGCCGGTCATCGCGGAGCTGGTCATATTGGTCACGGCGGCGGACACGGCCGACGCGGACACAATGGCTCATTCATCGCCGGCGCAATTGTCGGTGGCCTGCTTGGCTGGAACGCCGGTTATGGCTATCCGCGTGCCCAATATCAGCGCTACCGGCAATACCACCACTCCAGCTATGCTGGTGGGTCAGGCTGTCATCCAGTTAACAAGTTTGGAATATGGCGAGGCCGTCCAGCCAAGGTAGGCGGCACCATGTGCTACAATCGCAATGGTCAAGGTTATATAGTCTCCGGCAGCCGGTATCTAATCCACTACCGCTGAATTTCGGGCTCTGAGGTTGATTGAATCTAATGCGCGGTCAGGATACGGTTTTCCCATGAAACCTTTTGTCCAGGCCGCGTTTTGCCTTTGTTTATCTAGTGCCCTGCTCGCAAGCGTCTTATTTGCGCCAACAGCCCTTGCTGACGGCCAGGAAAATCCTCGGACATCTCCTCATTACGAAGTGCGAGAGCGCTACAATTACCGCGATCCACAAGCGGCCTATTGGGAAGGCTTTGAGCTCAAAAACGAAGGTGACTGCGAAGCAGCCATCGAACGCTTACGCCCACTTGCCCGCAATGGTCGAGGATATGAGTCAGCTCAGCACGCCTACGGCCTCTGTCTTATGTCGCTGGGTGGATTGCCGACTGAAAGTGGAACAAATTTCGACGCGGAGAAAGTACGCGGCAATGACCAATTCCTGCAGGGGCGCATCTGGGTGATGAGAGCCGCAAACGCTGGAAACTTTCAAGCGCAGCGCACCTTGCTGGCGCTTTACGCGGCCAACCTCGGGCCAGACAGTGACCCGGTGGAGATAGGCAAATGGCTGCGGCTCTACGACGTCAACCCGCTTCGCCTGACCCTTGGCGCAACAGATCAGAATGATGGACTTCGCTCCCACCTCCAACAGTCTATTGCCAGGTCAGATTATCTTGACGGCAAGGAACTTGCCCGCAACTGGACGCCCACCTATTGGGCGCCACCTGGCGTTCAGCATCACCGATAGAAACCACCATGAACTGGCGAAACAGCGAAGCACGCTACGGCTTAATAGCTGCCGGTTTGCACTGGTTCATCGCCCTGTTCTTTTTGGGAAACCTGGGGCTTGGCTTTTACATGATTGACCTGAAGCTCTCCGACCCAAATCTCTTTCCCCTATACCAACTCCACAAGTCCTTTGGCATTTCCATCTTTCTCATTGTGACGTTGCGCCTCAGCTGGCGGTTCATCGACACGCCACCGGCCTTGCCTAAAAGCATGGCCTGGTGGGAGAAGATGGCAGCATCCCTCACCCATCTGGGGCTCTATACCATTCTTGTGGCGATGCCACTAACCGGCTGGATCATTGTGTCGGCCTCACCGATCAACATTCCGACGCTGATTTTTGACACAATTCCCGTCCCCCATATTGGGTTCATCGCAACCGATCCGGATAAGGATCAATGGTTGGCCGTCGGCCAATGGGCGCATTGGCTCCTTGCCTGGTCTGCTGGAGCGGCTGTGTTTCTTCACGCCGCAGCAGCCCTGCGCCATCACTTCATTTTGAAAGATGACATCTTGCGCCGCATGCTCCCCTGGGCTTCATAATATGGGGCCAAAGCCCACAATCCATTTCTCTCAGGCCAAAGGATGATTCATGGTTCTTCGTAGTTTCGCGGTCTTGTTTCTAGTCACGTCAAATGCCTTTGCCAGTGATTGGACCATAGTGCCAGACCGCAGCCAGTTGACATTTGAAGGCACACAAGCGGGCACATCCTTCCAGGGGTCTTTCGCAGACTTCTCCACCGCGATCACGTTGGACCCAACAGACCTGGAAAATTCTTCGATAAGCGTTGAAATTGTGACCGCAAGTGCGACCAGTGGGTCAGCTGAGAGAGATGGTGCATTGCCTGGTGCTGATTGGTTCGATGTCGCTACCCATCCAACTGCAAGCTTCGTCTCGTCGTTTGTGACCAAAACAGATGCTGGCTACGCAGCGGAAGGAGCGCTGACGATAAAAGGAACCACCCATCCCGTGACGCTTCCCTTCAGCCTCGACATTGATGGCGACGAAGCCACAGCAGCCGGAAGCCTCACCATTGACCGCAACGACTATGGCATTGGAACCGGACCACTGGGCCCCATGGTAGGTACCGAGGTGGCAATCTCATTTGATTTGGTCGCCACCCGCTAAGTTCAGAATGAAGCTTGTGCGCTAACCTGGCAGCTTGTCGAACGACGCAACGCCCTCTGGGATCATGTGGAAGTCCTGAGCATCGCAGGTGTAGATGGCGACCTGAGGGCCCTCGAACTGTTTAGGATCGTCCATTGATCCCACCTTCAGCAGGACCAGCCCCGGTGCGCCGGGTGCCCGCGACAGCATGCTGGTGCCACAATTGCCACAAAACTCTCGCGTCACTGATGGGTCAATATCTGTACGCTTAAAGCTCTTAGGCGTGCCTTTGGTGTATTTGAAGGTGCCTTCAGGCATGCCCATGGTCACATTGGGCGACCCACCTGAAATATACTGGCATTCCCGGCAATGACATTGAGCCTTGAAGAGAGCATCCCCCTCAGCTTCATAGCGCAACTCGCCGCAATAACATCCACCTTCAACCTTCATGACACCTCTCCCTTTGGTTTTATGGGCCAAGTGTCGCAGATCATGCCATCTCAGGCCAGCCGCAGCATATCAACGTAGAAGAAGTAAACTGGTACGCCCTAGGGGAATCGAACCCCTCTTTCCAGGTTGAAAACCTGGCGTCCTAACCGATAGACGAAGGGCGCACAGTGCGGCCTTAATAATGGGTCACATTGGGGAATGCAAGTGCCTAATCCCCTGATTTTTGTCGATTTTCTGGGGTTTTTGAGATCAGAGCCGAGCGGCGTCATCAATTTGCAACTGGACGCCTCTTCGTCCCTGCCAATCATCCGCCCGAAGCCGTCCCGCGACATGGAAAACTGCCCCACCACTATTCAAAAGGCTCTCTCCAAGCGCTGAGTCAGCCGCCCTAAAAGCAATTCCCTTCAATCGCCCGCCTTCGTCGCCTGCGAGAATGCAGCGCACATGATTCTGTCCAACCCGGTCTGCCCGAACAATTCGGACCCTTGGCACCGCAAACCGGGGCTCTGGGTTCCCGGCGCCATAGGGACCCGCCTTTTCAAGCATTTCAAACATTTCACGGGACGCTGCATCTGTCGTAAGAGCGCCATCCAGTTTCAGCTGTCTTTCTTCGCCAGCGGCCATCACTTCTGATGCAATACGACTGTTCAGAAACTCATGAAGTTCGTCCAGCTTGCCTTCCCGGACAGTGAGGCCAGCTGCCATAGCGTGCCCTCCACCATTCACAAGAAGGCCCGCCTCAAGTGCCGCTGTCACCGCGCGCCCAAGGTCGACACCAGGAACAGACCTGCCAGACCCTTTGCCTTCGCCCTTATTGTCAATCGCAACAATGAAGGTCGGACGGTCATATTTGTCTTTGATGCGGCTCGCCACAATACCGATGACACCTGGATGCCATCCCACCGCTGAAGCGATGATGAGAGGGGGCGGCTGATTGCCACGCGAAAGAGCCAGAGAGGCATCAACCTGGTCAATCGCCTGTTCCAGCACCAAGGCTTCAATTGCTTGCCGCTCACGATTATACGTATCAAGCGCAAGCGCGATCTCGTGCGCTTCCGCACCGTCATGTGTTGTGAGTAGACGCGCGCCCAAGTCGGCGCGGCCAACACGTCCGCCTGCATTCACTCGGGGCCCAAGCAGAAAGCCTGCGTGATAGGTACCAGGTGCCCCTTGCATCTTTGCCACGTCACCCAGCGCTGCGAGACCCTTGTTCTTGCGCGACCCCATGACTTTCAGGCCTTGCGTGACGATCGCGCGGTTAAGACCCGTCAACGGCACCACATCACAAACAGTGCCTAGTGCGGCAATGTCGAGCATATCCAGGAGGTTGGGTTCTTCGCGGTCACCCTCAAACCATCCAGCCAACCTCAGTGTTCGGTTAAGGGCAATCAAAAGCAGAAACGTCACGCCAACAGCGGCAAGCTGCCCGAGTCCACTCGTGTCATCCAGCCGATTGGGATTCACAATAGCTGCCGCAGGCGGCAACAAAGGTTCAGCCTGGTGATGATCAACAACCACCACATCCAACCCGCGTTCCTTGGCAATCCCAAGCGGCTTATGCGCCATGGTTCCGCAATCAACTGTAATGATGAGCGACACACCCAGGTCTTTGAGTTTGAGGAAGGCAGGCGCGTTCGGGCCATAACCTTCTTTGATGCGGTCGGGGATGTAGATCCGCAGCGGGGCGCTAATCGCTTCAAAATAGAGTTTCAGGAGAGCTGATGAGGTGGCGCCATCCACGTCATAATCACCAAAGACGGCCACCTGCTCACGTTCAACAATCGCCTTGGTGATGCGTTCGGCCGCCTTGTCCATATCCTCCACAGTAGAGGGGTCCGGAAGGAAAGACCGTAGAGTCGGATTGAGATGCTGTTCACAGACGTCTGCAGTAACGCCACGCGCCGCGAGAACCCGGGCTAGGAGTTCGGGGATATCTGCTTGCTGAGCAAGCTGCAGTGCGAGCCGATCATTTTCAAGCCGAGAGATCCAACGTCGGCTGGTCAAAGACCTTCCGACACCCAAAAAACCGCTATCCGGCTCGTACTCCAATCAGCCTCCTAAAGCGCGTCAAGATCGCACTCAGTCGTTTTCAAACTTAGAGTCTGCTCTGTGAAAGGCGCGAATGCGACGCACAGTTCCCGTCGACGACCGCATCACAATTGTATGGGTCGATACACCTTCTTTCGTCACTTTGATCCCATCGAGCATGGACCCGTCTGTGACGCCGGTTGCAGCAAAAATCACATCGCCGCTCGCCATTTCAATCATGGAATATTTGGCGTCAAAGTCTTTGACGCCCATCTTTGCGGCCCGCGTCTTCTGTTCCTCATTGTTGGTGACAAGACGGCCCTGCATCTGCCCACCAATACAGCGAAGAGCCGCTGCTGCGAGCACGCCTTCCGGCGCCCCACCGATACCCATGTAAATGTCGATGCCCGTCGTTGCGTCGGTCGTTGCGATTACGCCAGCGATATCACCATCAGAGATCAAGGATACACGTGCACCTACACCGCGAATTTCCGCGATAAGGTTGGCGTGCCGCGGACGATCAAGAACACATGCTGTAATCTCGCTAACATCAACGCCTTTGGCCTGCGCCAGAGCTTTGATATTGTCGCCAGCTGGTGCGTCCAGATCAACAATGCCATCCGGGTAGCCCCCACCGATAGCGATCTTGTCCATATAGACGTCTGGTGCGTGCAACAACGTGCCCCCCTCTGCCATAGCAACAACAGCGAGCGCATTCTCCATATTCTTGGCGGTAAGCGTCGTGCCTTCGAGCGGATCGAGAGCGATATCGACCTTGGGACCCCCAGTGCCGACTTCCTCACCGATATAAAGCATTGGTGCTTCGTCGCGCTCGCCTTCGCCAATCACGATGGTGCCATTGATTGGCAATGCATTCAGCTCCTGGCGCATCGCATCAACGGCGGCCTGATCGGCTTCCTTTTCATCGCCCCGGCCCGAAAGCCTGGAGGCAGCCACCGCTGCACGCTCTGTCACACGCGCGAGCTCAAGAGCCAGCGTACGGCTCAAACCCTGATTGGCGGCTTTTTTGGAAGTCATTCTTATCCCCGTTGGTTCGCATATATTTGTTTGTGCTTTTAGCTGCCTTGGATGCGGATCACAACCGGTGCGCTCACCACATCTGCATGTTCTGAAAGAAGCGAGAGGGCGCGCTGCATCGTTGCTTCGCGGGTCTCATGGGTAATCAGAACCACAGGAAGCCATTCGCCATATTGCCCCTGATCGGGTCGCTGGACGATCCGCTCGATGGAAACATCTGCCTCCGCCAGCGCCTTGGTCACCTCCGCCATGCTTCCGGCACGGTCAACGGCTTCTAGCCTTAAGTAGTAGGCCCCAAAATAGTCATGCATTTCCACGCTCTCAGCGGGCTTGAGCTGTGATTGTGGAAGAATAAACGGCGCAAATGCGATACCTCGAGCAATATCCACAATGTCGGCCACCACAGCCGATGCTGTAGGCCCCTCTCCGGCACCAGGGCCCGTCAGCACCACATTGCCCACATATCCCCCGTGGACAGAAACCGCGTTGGTGACCCCGGAAACACTCGCCAGCGGCGCGCTGTGAGCCACCAGCGCTGGATGAACCCGCTGCTCAATACCCCCCCGCTCATTGCGTACAGCCGTGCCCAGCAGCTTGATCCGGTATCCAAACTCAGCCGCAAACTTAATATCCGCGGCCGAAATTGCCTCGATCCCTTCAACGTAAACTGATGAAAAATCGACAGCCGTGCCAAATGCGAGGCTGGCCAAGATCGCAAGTTTATGCGCGGCATCAGTTCCCCCAACATCAAAGCTGGGGTCTGCCTCAGCATAGCCGAGCCTCTGAGCATCAGCGAGGACATCTTCAAAATCCGCACCGGTTTCTTCCATCTCGGTCAGAATGTAATTGCAGGTCCCGTTCAAAATGCCTGAAACCTGAGAGATTTGGTTCGCCAGAAGACCTTCCCGCATCGCCTTGATGATCGGAATCCCACCAGCCACCGCCGCTTCGAAATTGAGTGCAGCGCTGCCTGTCTCTGCAAGCGCTGCCAGAGCGGCACCATGATGCGCAACAAGAGCCTTGTTGGCCGTCACCACATGCTTACCCGATGACAGAGCCGCCTCAACAGCGCTTTTGGCTGAACCGTCTGATCCGCCAATAAGCTCAACAAAAACGTCAATCTCAGCGTTTTTCGCCATATCGACCGGGTCGTCAAACCAGGTTGCCCCGGAAACATCAAAACCGCGGTCTTTCGAGCGATCCCGGGCGCATATGGCAGCGACCACAATCTCACGGCCCGAAATAGCCGCCAAGCGGCCGCTCTCAGTTTCCAGCTGTTTGCCGACGCCACCGCCGACCGTGCCCAGTCCCGCCAGGCCAATTCGCAGCGGTTTAGTCATTTTTACGCTTTCTGCCCTGGATATTGGACCACAGTGCCTCCCGAAGGGTCATAATCCGCGAGGATCTTGTCCGCATTCTCCAGGAATTTCTTCACATTCCGCGCTGCTTGTCGGATCCGCTGTTCGTTTTCGACCAACCCGATCCGAACATGCCCATCGCCATATTCCCCAAAGCCAATCCCGGCCGCCACTGCGATGTCAGCGTGCTCCAGCAGCAACATGGAGAACGCCAACGAGCCCAAATGGTTGAATTTTTCCGGAATCGGCGCCCAGGCGAACATGCCCGCCTTCGGCGTCGGAATCTCCCAGCCCGCACGGCCCATGCTGTCGATCAGAATATCCCGTCGGGTTTTATAGGTTTCGCGGATTTCCTCAATGCAATCTGTCGGACCATTGAGCGCTGCAGCGGCGGCAACCTGGATCGGCGTGAAAGCCCCGTAGTCAAGGTAGGACTTTACCCGAGCGAGCGCGCCGATAAGACGCTCATTCCCGACAGCAAAGCCCATACGCCAGCCGGGCATCGCAAATGTCTTGGACAGCGACGTAAACTCAACCGCCAGGTCCATCGCTCCAGGCACCTGAAGCAAGGATGGCGGTGGATTGTCGTCAAAGTAGATTTCTGCGTAAGCAAGGTCTGAGATCAGGAACAGTTCATGCGCCTTAGCGATCTTTACAACCTCCTTGTAGAACTCGAAGTCTGCGACATAACCCGTTGGATTTGCGGGATAATTGAGCACCAGCGCTGAAGGTGCAGGCACCGAATGTTTGAGGGCCCGGTGCAGCGTTCGCAGATATTCCTCACCCGGCTCAATACCGCCAAGCAGGTGACGAACAACACCACCGGAGATGATGAAACCGAAGGCATGGATCGGGTATGTCGGGTTGGGAACGAGGATCACATCACCTGGTGCAGAGATGGCCTGAGCCAGATTGGCGAGCCCTTCTTTCGAGCCAAGCGTCGCGATCACCTGTGTTTCCGGATCAAGTTTCACGCCGAACCGACGCGCGTAATAGCCAGCTTGCGCTTTCCGAAGCCCCGGAATGCCTCTGGATGCGGAATAGCGATGTGTCCGTGGGTCCTGTACCGTCTCAATGAGCTTATCGACGATATGCTGCGGGGTCGGCATGTCGGGATTGCCCATCCCGAAATCGATAATGTCTCGTCCTTCCGCGCGCGCCTTCGCTTTGAGGCGGTTGACCACCTCCAGAACGTAAGGTGGCAGGCGTTTGATGCGATGAAATTCCTCAGTCATCTCAAAGGACTCCGGCTAATACAGCCTCAATTTGCGGGTGAAAACGCTATCGGGCGCTCTTATACCGCCAAAAACCGGGTCGGACCACGGGTTTCCGGCCCCCCGGCTGACCTTGGGCTGAATAATTAGAAGAAACAAAATAAACGGCTGAAAAAGGCCAAAGAATGGCCAGTTTCACGCTTTTGAGCGCCTACTCTATGAAAATTTCGGCGCGGCGGTTTCCAGCTTCACCCGCAGGCATGGATTCATAGTAGACGGGTACTGCGTCCCCTTTTGCTTCTACAACCACGCGTGAAGGGTCGACCCCCGCTCGAATGAGCTCGTTGGCAACCACATTCGCTCGCTTCATGGACACATTGAAGTTCGCCAGAAGGTGGTCACCGACCTCAAGGTCGCCAGTCCGGCTGGAAGCGTGTCCAACCACGCGCACAATGCCATTATATGTCGCAGCACTGGCGGCGGCGGCCGTTATTTTCTGCCGGTCTTCAGCATTAAGCCCCGTCGATCCGTGGGCAAAACTCACCACATAAGGCGGAATATTGCCGGGGCCGCCCTGGTTTGCGTAAGCCGTACCATTAGGAGACGCTTGAGCTGGCGCCAGCGATGCGCCCGGTCCAAGATCTCTCAAAGCATCCAGATTGACCTCAACCGGGTCTTTCGGGTCAGCAGAGCCGGTTGGCGCTCCCACTGAGCCATACCGCGAGGAGACAATCGGTCCGGCAGCTTCAAGCGCTTCCTGCGTCAAAGCAGGGGCTGAAGACGCTTCAAATGAACTATTTGAACGTCGAAGAGGCGTCGTGGCAGCAATCGAAGGCGTAACGCGCGGCATTGGGACCACTTCTGCCTGGACAGCCGACGAGCTCGTTTGAGCAGGTAGGGGCGGACGCTCGCGGTAATTTGGCGTAGCAGTGGACGCAGTGCTGGCCTGCGATGTCGTGCTGCTCACTCGGGCTCCATCTGGCACCGCTGGAACAGCAGGACGACGGGTCGTTTCAGCTGGCTGAGGTGGCGCAGGAGCGACAGGTATTGCGGCAGCCACTGGCTGTGGCGCAGCGACAGGTGCCGACGACTGAGGCGCTGGCACTGGTGTTGGTTCAACAGCAACTGGTGCTGTCGTGGCAGCCTGGGTCTGGGGTTCCGCGACCTGCTCCGCTGCACTCTCGCTCGAAGCAAAAGACGATCGTCCGCCCCGTACTGGCGGAGGAATCACACCTTCGCTGGACACATCGGCTGATGAGATTGGTGTTGGTGATGTCAGGGTCGCTGTCGGAAGTGGTGCCGGACTTGTCGCGGGTGCCGCGCTTCTGGGCGCCGGAGCTGGCGTTCCTGTCCCACCACGCAGAATTTCATCGCTATACCGCGCCCGTTCCCGGTCCGCAGCCAAACCTTCAACAGCTTCTTGAACCTCGGCCGCAGAGCTTCGCGCAGGCACTTGACCAGGCACATCAGCCAATTCCGGAAAATCTCTTTCAACACTAGGGTCTGCTGCGGCTGCCTCCGCGTCATCACCATAGATGAGGCCTGGGCGCGCCCAGTCGGGTGCCGTAGAACAGGCCGCAAGGCCGACAACAAGCAGAATGGCACCAAACCGCTTCGTCGCTCGTTCTACGATCCCTGCCGTAGCAGCCGAACATGCTTCGCTCGTTTGGCGTTCACCTGTCATATTGACCCCGCACACTTGACCATTCATTGGCCAGACCCCTTTTAGACCACCTCAACGACTCTCGCTGAGGATCACAGATATTGAGTTCCCTACCCTATAGGATAATCCGGGCAAACGTAACCAGACCAATTAGCAACAATACCAAGTTTCTGCGTACTTAATTTCTGCAGAAAATTGCCCAAACGTCCGACGACGCAATCCCCTTTGCTGTTTCAGTGAATAGGCAGCTCCATACATCAGCCTCTATGGTCCGACCCATGGAAACCGACATTAGTCTCGCCCTTATCGGGCTCGTCCTTCTCACAGCATTTATGCATGCCAGTTGGAACGCCATGGTGCGTGCCGGCGAGGATCGCCTAAACTCATTGGCCTTGATGACAGGTGCCTGCGGCCTGCTCGCTCTTCCTGTATTGCCATTCCTACCTTTTCCCACTTTGGAAACATGGGCGATCTTGGGCGTCACACTCATCCTCCACACGGGCTACAAGCTGTTCCTGGTCCGCGCCTATACGTTTGGGGATTTGGGGCACGTCTATCCCATCGCCAGAGGAACCGCTCCCCTCCTGGTGGCACTGGGAGCGTACTTCGTCATCGGTGAGACGATTTCTCTTTACGCAGTCGCAGGCCTCATGCTCGTGACGGGCGGGATCATGAGCCTTGCCTGGCAAAGGCGCGGTGGATCATCTGATGAACGCAAGGCAACCCTCTACGCACTTGGCACCGCCGCTTTTATTGCCAGCTACACCATGATGGACGGCATTGGCGGGCGTGTTGCCCAAACCCCAATGACCTACGTCTTCTGGCTGTTTCTGCTCGATGGGCTCATATTTTTCTCTATTGGGCTCTATCGACGAGGCTGGCGGTCGATCCGAGCAACCAATTCCATCGGCGTGATCGCGTTTGGCGGCGCAGCCCTCCAAATGATCGCCTATGCCTTGGTGATCTGGGCCATGAGTGTGGCGCCCTTGGGTCTCGTATCCGCCCTTCGGGAGACAAGCGTAATCTTTGCAGCCTTTCTCTCAGCCTACATCCTGAAAGAACCTGTCGGTCGGATTGGCTTTGCCGCCGCTGTTATCGTAACGGCTGGGGTCATCCTCATCAGGTTCTAAATACCTTTCACCTAGACAGTGAGTGATGGAAGCGTAATTCGCCCCACCGGCATATCGACGACTGTCGTTTGCCCGAGTTTGGAAATGTCAAAGGATTGTGAGAACATCCTCGGCTAGAACATCACAGGCGAACGCCAAACGAAGCGCATTTGAATTCATTGAGGAAGCTGTGAAAAACCAGATCGCTAGATTGATGCCTTACCTGCTCTTGCTCATTTCAGCTGTCTTGGCCAGCTGGGGCATATTGGGCCTCTTGGAGTATTTCGTCTCCGGTGTCGTGCTGGGTTTGCAAAACGAGAAATTCCCCACCGGGCTGCAGTTTCTGCACTTCTTCTCGATTTTGGTGACAGGCGCGGTTTTCATAATCGGATATGCCAAACGCTGGCCCTATACACCATTTGCCACCATTGGCATGTACGCAATCCTTGCTACGCTCTGTTTCATTGAGACAGTGGACTTCGACGCTTTTGGGGGCGGGCCAACGCGGTTCATCCCGATGACCATCGAATACATTGTGTACCTTGCGCTCTCTGCATATTTGCTGCGCTCGTCCACCATGCGCGATCGTTTTCACTTGGGCTCTGAGCTCGCTTAGAGAGAAGGGTCCATCCGGTTTGCCGCCGCGATTGTTATAACCCCCGCACATCATCCTCATCCTCATCAGGTTTTGAGATGTCTACTCTCTTCGATGCAAGCCGCCTTTCGCAGGCTGGTCAAATCCCTTAAAACGGGCGTCAAAATTATTCGCGATAGGCAGGTACATGGCCGCTATTATAGAGGCAGCCACACCATCGGACTTAAACGCAATTGTCGACCTGCTTACCCAGGACGCGAAGCGGCGATATGCAAAAGACCCAATTCTTTGGAAATTGGCAGCCGACATTCCGGAGAAAGTTGTACCTACTGTCAAGGCAACCTTGGAGACCAAAAACCCACCTTTCCGGGAGCAGTGGCTCTTGGCAAAGGCCAGTGACGATGTCGTTGGCATTGCTCACACCGTCCTTTTGCCGGTTCCCCCAATTTACGCGGGCAAATTTGGCCCGCCGGGCCTGATCATGGAGGACAGCTATGTTTCCAAAGATGCTCCGGAAGACACCCCTTCGGTTCTGTTGCAAGCTGCGGAAACAGATCTGATTGAAGCTGGTGCCAAAGTTCTTTTGGCATCCTCAGCTGTGGATGGCCCTTGGGAGCCAGAGTTCACTGCTCATAGCTACGAGCCTTTAACGCACTATCTCGCAAAAACAGGTCTTATCAAGGATCACCACCTCGACGGCGCACGAGCGGCGGTTGCAGAGGATGTGCCCGCTATTGTTAAGTCGGGTGCGGTCAATAGAAACATTTTGTTTGGCCTCAATGCGTTTTGGGAACCCCACGCTGACGCGGACACTCGATTTGCAGACTGGATGACGTTCAGTCTCGAACTAACAGACCGGGATATGTTTGTCAGTGAGGCCGATGGAGGTCTCGAAGGCTACATTATCTCCCAACCTGCAACGCCATTGCACTTTCCGGCGGCGCATGACATCAGCGCAACAGGCATAATTGACGATTATTTTCATATCGATTTTGAAGATCCACACGAACTAAAGGACACGGCGCATGGAGCCCACACACTGCTTCGTTCCGCAGAAGCGGCCTTACAAGATCGTGGGGGCGATGCAGTTCTCGTCGTCTGCCCGGCGGCCTGGAAATCAAAGATCCAGTTGCTTGAATCTGCTGGTTATGAAACCGCGGTCTCTTGGCTCATAAAGCGCTAGCGCATCAGCTCAATAGCTCTTTTCGATCTCCAAAGCTTTCAAAGACGCTTCGATGTCCTTGATCCGAGGCTGCATGTCTTCCAGCAGGTGGGCCTGAGTTGGGATGTAGAAGAGATCCAAATCCATTCCCTTGAGCGCCACTTCTGCACAGCGCTCCGCCGTAATGAGTTCAAGCTCCGGCGGTGCCATGGATGGGTCTGGCAGGCTGCGGGCAACGAGAGGCGTGTAGACAGCACCAGGTAACAGCACATGAAGGTCCAAAAGCCCCGCCTTTTCCTGCTCAATACGCAACCATTCCATGGCCACCAGAAGCGCGTGCTTGGTCGCACCATAGAAAGTCATTTTTCCAGCACTGACAGCTTGTGGAACACTCAATGAGTTTTCTGACGCCGTCACCATAAATCGCCCTCGCCGTCCGTCCTTCTCAAGATGGCACGCATAGGCCTGGGCGATTTTAGGACCGGCAAAGAAGTTGATCTCAAAGAGTTTCGCCATGGCATCCGTCGCATCAAAAGGCTCTTTGGAGAGGCTGCTGCGATGCCCGATGCCCGCATTCGAAAAGATCAGGTCCAGGTGCCCCGCCGCCTCATAAGCCTGATCCACGAGCTGCGCGGCGGCATCAGGAGCACTCAAGTCTGAGAGGATCGCCGTTGCGCCCTCGCCGATGGTCGCTACGGTTTGCTCAACGCCCTCAGCATCAACGTCGGCACAGATGACCTGTGCCCCCCGCTTCGCCAAAGCGATCGCTGTTGCTTCGCCAATACCCGAAGCAGCGCCGGTCAGCAGAACCGTCTTACCCTGATAGTCGATCATAGTCTGGTCTCCCCCTAACCCATTCAATCCGGACCTTATGCGTCTGGCGCGAGCCCTGTTGCCTCATCAATGCCGAGCACCAGGTTCATGCTCTGCACGGCGGCACCCGAAGCCCCTTTGCCAAGATTATCGAGGAGTGCCACCAACCGCACCTGCTCGGTCTCCTCATTGCCAAAGACAAAGAGTTTCATCTCATTGGTATGGTTGAGGCCTTCCGGATCAATGTTCGCGATCTCCGCTGTCTCATCTGCGCCAGCAACGGAAACAAACCGTTCGCCTGCATAATGCGCGCTAAGCACGTCGCGAATTTGATCCGGCGTGGCATCTGACGCTAAAGACCAGAGCTGCACCGGCACCTCCACGAGCATGCCCTGCCGATAGCGACCAACCGCTGGCGAAAAGAGAGGTTTGTGATCAAGTCCCGAATAGGTTTGCATTTCAGGCACATGCTTATGTGCCAATGTCAGCCCATAGAGTCTGAAAGGTTGGTCAGATGTAACAAGTGCTTGGGGCTCCTCAAACTCAGCGATCATGCCCTTACCTCCGCCGCTATAACCTGAGATCGCATTGATCGTTAGCGGAAAATCTCTAGGCAATATGCCCGCGTCAACCAGAGGCCGGACCAGAGCGATCGTCCCCGTCGGATAACAGCCCGGATTGCTGATCCGCTTCGAACCTGCAACCTTCGCCCTATGGTCCTTGGTCATTTCGGGGAAACCATAGGTCCAGCCATCAGTGACCCGAAAGGCGGTCGAGCCGTCAATCACCACCGTGTCTGGATTGTCGATGAGGGACACGGCTTCAATGGCTGCTTCATCAGGCAGACACAGGAAAACAATGTCAGCAGCATTCAAAAGGCGCTTCCGCTCATCCGCGTCTTTCCGCTTTGCCGGATCGATTTGCAAAAGCTCAATGTCACGCCGACCCACAATCCGGTCCCTGATGAGGAGACCCGTTGTTCCTGCTTCGCCGTCAATGAATACCCGTTTCATATAGTTCACCATCTCATCGTCTAATCAGCAATCATAACAAAAAAAGGGGCGCCTCGCCGGCGCCCCTTTGAACTCTGAACCCAAACAAGATCAACGTTTGGAGAACTGGAAGCTCCGGCGCGCTTTCGCAAGGCCATATTTTTTACGTTCCACAACGCGGCTATCGCGTGTGAGAAAGCCACCGCTTTTCAGAACACCGCGCAGTGCAGGTTCGTAATAAGTCAGTGCTTTCGAGATACCGTGACGCACCGCACCAGCCTGGCCGGAAAGACCACCACCGGAAACACTGCAAACGATATCGAACTGGCTTTCACGGCCAGAAGCAACAAGCGGCTGACGGAGAACCATGCGCAGCACAGGGCGTGCGAAATAAACTTCGATGTCACGATCATTGATCGTGATGCGACCAGCACCAGGCTTGATCCAGACACGAGCGACAGCGTCTTTCCGCTTGCCCGTTGCATAGGACCGGCCCTGCGCATCAATCTTTGGCTCACGAGGAGCAGGCGCTTCTTCAGCTGGGGCAACCACGTCTTTCAGGTCTTCCAGCGTGCGTGCTTCTTCTGACATTACGCACTCCTCACATTCTTAGAATTCATAGCGCCAACATCGAGCTTCTCTGGCTTCTGCGCTTCATGCGGGTGATCCGTACCAGCGTAGATGTGCAGGTTAGACATCTGCTTGCGAGAGAGAGGCCCGCCCGGCAGCATGCGCTGAACAGCAAGCTCGACCACACGTGTTGGGAACTTGCCGTTCAGGATCTTCTCAGGGGTGGTTTCTTTGATCCCACCTGGGTGACCCGTGTGCCGGAAATATTTTTTGTCCGTCAGTTTCTTGCCGGTCATAGCGACCTTATCGGCATTCACGACGATGACATTGTCACCACAGTCCATGTGAGGCGTGAAAGTCGGCAGATGCTTGCCACGAAGGCGCATCGCAATGATAGAGGCAAGACGGCCAACAACGAGGCCTTCCGCGTCAATCACGATCCATTTCTTCTCAATGTCTGCGGCTTTTGCAGAATAGGTTTTCATGTGATCTCAATCTCAACCCTTTAGCGGGTCTCGACCCTTTAAATACGAGAAGGCACCCGTCATGGGTGCTTGTTGGCGCGAGTTTTAGGGGAGCTCAAACCCCAAGTCAAACGGATAAGTGGCCAAAAAGTGGAATAAATTCAGCTGTTTAAATATGCGGTATTTAATTACCACAAATTCTCACCGATTTGGCGGAATGGAATAGGTCGAGGTCACATGAGCGACAGGATCATCCTCTTCACCGTCGTTGAAGAGCGTCACCTCCCCCACGGCGAGCCTTTTCCCCAGTTTTAGCAACCTGCCCTCTGCCAGCAGGTCCTGAAGCCCAGGTTTCCGCAAAAAATTGATATTGAGATTGGTGGTGACCGCGAGCGCCACCGGCCCGATATGGGCCAGAATGACCGCATACATGGCATGATCGGCGACCGCCATCATGGTTGGGCCTGAAACTGTGCCCCCAGGGCGCAGATTGACCTCAGAAACCTTGCGGCGAACCAGCACCCTGCCTGGGGTAATATTTTCGATCTGCGTTTCATCCCCTGAGGTCCCAAGCGCCTGCGGAAACGCCTCCACAAAAAATTCCCGCAACTCAGCTACGCTCATTACGGGCTTCAATCCACCTGCCATATATCACTCCTATGATCTGGCCGGACAATAAGGGCTGAACGAACCAGTCACAAACCCCTATCAATGATTGAAGCTGCTTCAACCAGCCTTCACATTATTCGTTTGTCAAGACACCTCTTCGGAATATGAGGACGCCGCAAATGAAGCCTGACGGAATCCCTTCCGCACGATAACATTGGGGAAATCGAGGAGAAATGCATGGCCGAAGCCACAGCTGCACTTTCAGATGACGTCCTTCTGCGCGAAGACGCGGCGGGTGTCACCACACTCACACTGAACCGCCCGCGCCAGCGAAATTCCCTGTCAGAAGCCCTGATGGCCGCCCTCACTGAGGAAATGAACGCAGTCGCTGAAGACCCCTCTGTACGCGTCGTCGTCCTCGCCGCTAATGGGCCTGTCTTCAGTGCCGGCCACGACCTGAAAGAGCTGACCGCTGCCAGACAAAAAGAAGACCGAGGGCGCACCTATTACCAGGACATCATGAAGCGCTGCTCCACCATGATGCTGTCCATTCTGCAGAACCCGAAACCGGTGATTGCAAAAGTTCATGGCACCGCGACAGCCGCCGGATGCCAACTGGTCGCCACCTGCGATCTGGCAATTGCGGCTGATGACGCGCACTTCGCAACGCCAGGCGTCAATATTGGCCTCTTCTGCTCAACCCCCATGGTCGCCCTGTCGCGCAATGTGGACCGTAAGCACGCGATGGAAATGCTGTTGAGCGGCGATATGGTCGATGCAGCCCATGCCGCTGAGATTGGTCTCATCAACCGCGCAGTCGCGGCTGACTTGCTGGACAAAGAAGTCAGCGACCTTGCGATAAAAATCGCTTCCAAATCATCCATGACCGTTTCAATCGGAAAACGGGCCTTCTATGACCAGCTGGAGCTTGGCATCTCTGACGCTTACGCCTACACAAGCGAGGTCATGGTAAAAAACATGCTGACCCATGACGCAGAAGAAGGCGTCAATGCGTTCATCGAAAAGCGCGACCCAACATGGGAAGACCGGTGAAACACAGCCAATGACTAATTTGGACTACAGCCCGGCCCTGCTCTCCCGCGTGCTAAAGGAGACAAAGACCATCGCACTCGTCGGCGCGAGCCCCGACTGGCGCAAGGCCAGTCACATCGTCATGAAATACATGCTCTCCAAGGGCTATGACGTAACACCAGTAAATCCCCGAACCACCAATGACGAAATTCTAGGCAAAAATGTCGTGGCAAGCCTCGCTGACATTGAACACCCGATTGATATGGTCGATGTTTTTCGCAACTCCGAAGCAGCAGGGCCTATCACAGATGAAGCGATCACGATCGACGCGAAGACCGTTTGGATGCAATTGGGCGTTATCAATCAAGCCGCCGCTGCCCGTGCGGAAGCAGTCGGATTGACCGTGATCATGGATCGCTGCCCAAAGGTGGAATATAGCCGCCTCTCCGGTGAAGGCGGATGGATGGGCCTGCCCTCCAACATCATTACGAGCAAACGAAATCAGCGCCTCTGAGGCGCAGCCAACAGAAAGCAACTGGGAAACATCATGAGCGATTACGGTTTTGACACATTGGCCATTCATGCAGGTGCAGCCCCCGACCCCACAACAGGCGCTCGGGCAACTCCGATTTATCAAACGACATCGTTCGTCTTCGATGATACGGGTCACGCGGCGAGCCTGTTCGACCTCCAGGCTTTTGGGAACATCTACACCCGTATCACCAATCCGACGACAGCTGTTCTTGAAGAGCGTGTCGCAACACTCGAAGGTGGCGTCGCAGCCCTTGCAACCGCATCGGGCCATGCGGCTCAACTGGTTGCCTTCCATACGCTGATGCAGCCCGGCGATCACTTTGTCGCCGCCCGCCAGCTCTATGGCGGCTCCATCACGCAATTTGGCGTATCGTTCCAAAAATTCGACTGGCATGTCGATTGGGCTGATGTAACAGACCCCGCCTCCATCAAAGCGGCCATTGGCCCCAAAACCAAAGCCCTGTTTATCGAAAGTATTGCAAACCCAGGTGGCCTTGTAACCGACATCACAGCAATCGCTGACATAGCTCATGAAGCGGGGATCCCGCTTATTGTCGATAACACGTTGGCGTCACCCTACCTCTGCAAACCATTGTCACATGGCGCAGACATTGTGCTTCACTCAGCCACCAAGTTCCTGGGCGGTCACGGCAATTCCATGGGCGGCATCATTGTTGATGGTGGCAAATTCAACTGGTCGGCATCGGACAAGTATCCGTCTCTTTCGCAGCCCAATGATGGCTATCACGGCATGAAGCTTCACGAGACCTTCGGTGAAATCGCTTTTGCCATAGCCTGTCGCGTTATCGGCCTGCGGGATCTGGGCCCAGCCATCTCCCCCATGAATGCCTTCATGATCATCACAGGCATTGAGACTTTGCATCTTCGCATGCCCCGCCATTGCGAAAACGCCCTGAAGGTTGCCGAACATCTGAAAGCACATGATGCGGTCAGCTGGGTGTCCTATGCAGGGCTCGCAGATGATCCAAGCCATGACCTGATGAAGAAATATTCACCGAAGGGCGCAGGCAGTGTCTTCACCTTCGGGGTCAAAGGTGGTTATGACGCCGGTGTCAAACTGGCAAACAATGTGAACCTGCTGAGCCTGCTCGCGAATGTCGGCGATACGCGGAGCCTCATCATCCACCCGTCATCGACGACGCACCGCCAGCTGACCGAGGAACAGCAAAAAGCGGCAGGCGCCGGGCCTGATGTTGTCCGTCTTTCGGTGGGCTTAGAAGATGCCGCCGACATCATTGCCGATCTCGATCAGGCCCTATCAGCCTAATATCGTCGGCTTAACACCAAAATCGCGGGTCGCGTTAAAACATTTCCAGGCGAAGTGGACTTAGGTCTCACCGTCCGGAAACGTGACAGAAAAACAGCCAGAGCGTGGCTTTGATGGAACTAAAGTCGGCTCTGGTGGACGGTCCGTCCAATGTTCTGAAGATGGAAGAGTGCCACGCTCAACAGCAGCACAGCTCCAGCTTGATGAAGCAATGCCACTTCAATCCGTGTAACGGTCAAGATCGTCGCAATCCCTAAGAACACCTGGAAAACAAGTGCGCCCAGCAGCCAATTGCCGGTCTGTTGCACCTGCAGGTCTGAATTGTTCATCTTCCAATAGTGCCAGCCCACAAGCACAACAAGTGCATAGGCAAACATCCGGTGGTTGAACTGCACTGTTCGCACATCCTCAAACGCACTCGCCCAGATTGAATCAAATGGATAGAGGTGCCGCGGAATGAACGATCCGTCCATCAGTGGCCAAGTGTTGAAAATAAAGCCCGCATTAAGGCCCGCAACAAAAGCGCCGAGCAGAATCTGCACAAAAATGGCAACGACAACAATCGCCCCGCCCAACTCAAGACCCTTAAAGTTGATCCGCCCCGGTACTTCGCTTCGCCACAGGGCCGTGGCAAACCAGAACATGTAGCCATACACAAAGAACGCCAGGCTCAAATGCGCCGCAAGCCTGTACTGACTGACATCAACCCGTTCCGTCAGCCCGCTCATCACCATGTACCAGCCAAGCGCGCCCTGCAGCCCACCGATGACGAACATGGCGATCAGATGCGGCAGCAGGGGTCGCTCTATCCGTTTCGTGAAGAAGAAGAAAACAAACGGAACAAAAAACGCGAGCCCGACCAACCGTCCCAGAAACCTGTGACCCCATTCCCACCAATAGATGGTCTTGAACTCATCCAGGCTCATGCCCCGATTGATGCGGATATATTCCGGGATTTGTTTGTACTTTTCGAACTCTTCTTCCCAGACTTCCTGGCTGAGAGGGGGAATTGCTCCGGTCACTGGTTTCCACTCAGTAATCGACAGGCCGCTATCGGTAAGCCGTGTCGCACCACCGACAATGACCATCAGTGCCACAAGGCCACAGATCACGAACAGCCAAATGGCAATCGAGCGCCTCGCCGCCACCTGGCGGTCGGTCGCTTCTGAAGAAATTTGAATATCGGTCGCTGTCATAATGACATGACATAGCGCGCCTGCCCCGTTCCAACAAGATGGTCTGCCAATCGCGACCTCTCGTCACACCTTGGCGAACTGGCACTAATGCCGTAGGAAGAGCGCGAATGGAGATCTCTGAAATGGAAACTCAGCCCTACAAGCCACCGTTCCTACCTATCGGCGTAAGGAAACTACTGGGCACCGTCATCATTCTAGTTGGCTTGACCGCTTATACGCTCGCGGCCGTCTGGCTGGCGGTCGACGTCCTGCCGGATCATTGGGCTGTGCAGCTGATCTTCTATCCGATCGCAGGCATCGCCTGGGCTTTCCCCGCCCGCCCGCTGATTAATTGGATGCAACGGCCCGACAAGCTAGACCCGTAAGAGAGCACAACCGGAAAAAGCGGCGGTGCGGTTTCCCCGCAGGCGCGCGTCATCAAAAAAATCAGTCGAAGCGACCGAATGTCATTTTGTTGAGAATCGCCATAACAGCGATGAAAGCGACAATGGCATAAATTGCAGTCATTGGATGTTCCATTCGTTGAGTATCATCGGCCCGCTTTGGGCGTGGCCGGACAATGCCTCACCAGCCCTTTTCTGTCCAGCCACCTTGCAATCCGGCAAGGCCAGATACAAAAGCCGCCTCCCCCAAAAACGAACAAGGAAGAGACGGCTTTCTACTTTGGTCGGAGCGGCGGGATTTGAACCCACGACCCCTTGTCCCCCAGACAAGTGCGCTACCGGGCTGCGCTACGCTCCGTCAATTTCTTCGAGGCGATGGAGGGTCGTCCTCAGAAGGAGCGGCACTATAGAGGCGCACTCCCAACCGATCAACGGGCCAGAACCTGGAAAAAGAGTGTTTTGCGAACAAGCCTCAGCCAGACGCATCTTCCTCGTCGGCGTCTGCGTCCAGATCGGCCTTCAAGGCTTCAAGGCGGCGAGCAATGCCGGACAAAATCGACTTGGCCGTTCGATCAAGACCGTAATCTTGGTCCTCGGCATCAGAGGATTCATCCCCCCCACGTTCCACAACGGTTCTGGCAATGCCAGCAACAGAATCATCATTCGCTGCCCGACCGGTCTCCATAACAAACCGAACGCCCTGATCGCGGAAGACCTTTTGGACGCCTTTGATCGTATATCCATCCTTGTAGAGCAGCGCTCGCACGCCGCGCAGCAAGTCCACATCTTCAGGCCGGTAGTAACGGCGCCCACCACCACGCTTCAGCGGTTTGATCTGCGCAAACTTGCTCTCCCAAAACCGCAACACGTGCTGAGGTACATCCAGTTCAACCGCAACTTCGCTGATCGTCCGAAAGGCGTCAGGCGATTTTCGCGGGCTAGTTGTCTCAATCACGGTCATATCAAACGATTGCGCTTTTCCTTGGAGAGATGGTCAATCTGCAATTCTTAATCGGCAGCTTGATCAGCCGACCCTGTTGAGCTGATCCCCGAAAGGCTCGCACCTGCGGCCTTTGCGACTGTCAGCGCCTTGTTGATCTGTTCTTTCAACACATGGCTTGGACGAAATACGAGCACCCGACGCGGTTTGATTGGCACTTCTTCGCCGGTTTTTGGATTTCTACCCATCCGGCCACCTTTTTGCCGGACAGAAAAGGATCCGAAGGAAGACAGTTTCACAGTCTCTCCTTCAGACAGACTGTCACCAATCGCTGTCAGTACAGATTCGACAAGATCGGCCGATTCATTCCGTGACAAGCCGACTTCCTGATAAACCGCTTCACTCAAATGAGCGCGCGTAATTGTTTGCCCCATGACCATCCTCTCGCGTTGTCACAAAAGGTAGGCCAGCGGAATTATCCCGTCAATATCAATGAGATGGCGGATACTTCTTACTTAGAATGTTGTGTCCAATTTGACGCGTTCGGGAACCTGTTACCAGCGAATGAGCGCAGACCCCCAGGTAAAACCACCGCCCATTGCTTCCAGCAGGACCAGATCACCCCGCTTGATACGACCATCAGCGACAGCAACACTCAGGGCAAGCGGTACTGATGCTGCCGAGGTGTTCCCGTGTTCCCCAACAGTCATCACGACCTTCTCCGGTGGCAGGCCGATTCGTTTTGCAGTGCCATCCAGAATGCGTTTGTTCGCCTGGTGAGGCACAAACCAGTCGATATCGTCGATCGTGAGGTTTGTTGCATCGAGAGCTTCATTGATCACATCCGCAATATTCACCACAGCGTGTCTGAACACATCCCGCCCAATCATGCGGACATGCCCAACTGTTTGGGTCGAGGATGGACCGCCGTCGACATAGAGCTTCTCTTTGTGGCGTCCATCACTGTGAAGATGGGCGGTCAGAACCCCACGATCCTGAATAGTTCCTTCACCCTCCTGCGCCTGAACGACAACCGCGCCGGCCCCATCGCCAAAAAGCACGCAGGTAGTGCGGTCTTCAAAGTCCAACAGTCGAGAGAAAGTCTCAGCGCCAATCACGAGGGCATTTTTGAACTGCCCTGCCTTGAGAAAATTGTCGGCGGTCGATAGGCCAAACACAAAGCCAGAACAAACCGCCTGCAAATCAAAGGCAGCACCATGGTGAATTCCGAGTTCCGCTTGGATCGTCGTCGCTGTCGCGGGAAACGTATTGTCGGGCGTTGTTGTCGCCATAATGATCAGGTCAATTTCCTGAGCGTCAACGCCCGCGTTCGCCAATGCTGCCTTAGCAGCTGCTAGCGCCAAATCAGATGTCTTTTCTCCATCTTCCGCCATATGGCGCTGACGGATACCGGAGCGTTCAACAATCCATTCGTCGCTTGTATCAACAATCTTGGACAGATCATCGTTTGTGACGATTTTTTTCGGAAGATAGGAGCCAACACCAGTAATCACACTTCTTGGCACACTCACGACGCAATAACCTCACCCTGAGCTGCTTCTACCCGGTCGCTCCACTCAGCTATCACATCGAGGTCTGCCGCAATTTTTGAAAGAAGATCTGCTGACGACACATCAACGGCCAGATCAATCGCAGAAGCAATACCTGCTTCGTTTGCGCCACCATGGCTCTTCACCACCAGGCCATTCAGCCCCATAAACAACCCACCATTGTGGACATTGGGGTCAAGCCGATCGCGCAACATATTGAAGGCTGTTTGCGCCAGAAGATAGCCAAGCTTGCTAAAGATCGATTTCGACATGGCTTCCCGCAGATAGGTGCTCATTAGGCGTGCGGTACCTTCCGCGGTTTTCAAAGCGACATTGCCGGTAAAGCCATCGGTCACAACAACGTCGACGGTTCCTTTAGCGATGTCATCACCTTCAATAAATCCATAGAAATGCATCGGGAGGTTCGCCTCCCTAAGCATCTGGGCAGCGGCTTTGACGGATTCTGTACCCTTCATTTCCTCTTCGCCAATATTCAACAAACCTACACTGGGCTTGTCGTGGCCAAACAGGACACGGGCATAGGCTTCACCCATCACGGCAAATTGGACCATCTGTTTTTCATCCGGTCCAATAGTCGCGCCGCAGTCTAGCATCACACTCTCGCCGCGGATCGTCGGGATGAGAGCCGCAAGTGCCGGGCGGTCAATATTCGGCATCGTTTTCAGGAGAACCTTCGACATCGCCATCAGGGCACCTGTATTGCCCGCTGACATAGCCGCCTGTGCGTCTCCCTGCTTCACAGCATCAATAGCGCGCCACATGCTGCTGGTTTTGCGCCCGCGCCGAAGAGCTTGGCTGGGCTTATCATCCATAGAGATAGCCACATCTGTGTGAACCACGGTGCTGACATCAGCAAGCCGCGGCTCTTTGTCGAGCTCTGCCCGGATCTTTGCTTCATCGCCAAAAATCAGAAAGCGTGCTTCGGGGTGCCGTACACGGGCAATCTCTGCCCCCGGGATAACCACGGACGGACCGATATCTCCGCCCATTCCATCAAGTGCAATTGTTAGGTCACGCGCCAAATCTTGGTTTTCCCAATTCTTGGTTTCGATTGCCCAGCCTTTGGTCAATCAACGCCGGGCGGTCAGACAATACCCAGTCTCCCCACCGAAACAACAGTTAATAGGTAGGGGGTCAATGGCCGTAGCGCTAGTCTTGTGTTTTCAGATTTTTCAATATTTCAAATGGGTTAGACTTCTTTTCTGATCCACTCTCTAACGACTCAGTCGCCGAGAGTTCAGCGCCCTGGGCCCGTGGATAGGGGTCGAGCACAAGGGCAAGCTGTTCTGCGACGGCCTCACCCAGATCGACACCCTCTACAGGCAATGGATCAGGTGGCTCCTCTGCAAGCGGATCCACAGCCACTTCCATGGCACGCCGCCCAGAAACATCCTCAGGCAGGTACAAGAGCGTGAAGTCAGCATTCAGCGTGGCTGGAACAGGGTCCAGCGTGACGATGCACGACTGCTCGAGACTTGCGTCAAGCGTACCAGAAACCTTGATCCCCTTTTTGCGCCAAGGCTCAATCACCAAACGCGCTTTGAGCTCGTCCAGAGTGAGCAAGCCGAACCGCTTGGCAAGCTGATCCCGCGCTTTGGCCCCTGCCTCCAACGTCACTTCCAGACCGTCGTCAGACACATCTTCCCGAGCCACGACGTAGGTAAAGCCCGGAAGGCCTCCCTCCCCGGTCATGGGCGCACCTCAGTGGCCAAGATAGCCTCGGGCGCGGCCGGAAACTCAACCCGACCGTCGGCAAAAGTCTCCAACTCTGTCTCGTTAAGAGCGGCTCTGACAGTCTGCAAATAGGTAGCAAGCGCATCCAACCGTTCCGGCGCAATCTCCGCCTCGCGAAAAACATTGCGCTTCAACGCAGCTTTAACCGCCTCATCTGTTCCATCCTGAAAGGCATCGTCATAGGCACCAAGCCGCCCATAAAAAGCGCGCGCCATTGTCTTCACCTTCTTGCCGACAGACAAATCTCCAACACCGATTTCCCTGAGGGCCTGGTCCATATCATCGAACATGACATCAAACAGTTTTTGGCTGAGTTCCTTGGCCGGCGCCCCGATTGCACTCAAACGCTCAATCACCACGACCATATGGAGCACAATCATGTCAAAACGACCGTCCAACGTGTCTGGGACACCAACATTCAAGTAAAACTGAGGGGATCGGGCCTGATCGACCAGATTTCGGTAGAGGAGAAAGGAGCTGTCATCCGCAGATGAGGTCCTAAACCAGCTTTTCCAAAACATTTTGTTTCTTTCTCTCTTTCCACCAAATCGGCAGGAAAGCTTGAATCTAGACGCCGTTACAGGTAGGTCAACAGGGGACTAGCGCAACCCCCAGACCCGTTCCGGGAGCAAAAAAGGTATTACGATGAGACAGCGTTTAGCCGCTCTGCTGGCCCCCTTCAAGTCAGCAATCATTGCCTCGGTTATTGCTGCAACCGCTCTGGCAGGATGTAGCACCGAAATCGAAGAACGAGGTTACGTTTACGACCAACGTGATTTCGACCAGATAAAGCCGGGCCTGACAAGTGAAGCCGAGGTCACCGCCATCCTGGGCAGCCCGTCAACGGTCGCAACAGTTGAAGGCAACACCTGGTTTTACATATCCTCGACTTTCGAAAAGCTGATGTTTTATACCCCAGAAGAAGTTGATCGAAAGGTTGTCGCCGTCTATTTCGACGACACACAGACCGTTGAAGATGTCGGGTATTACGGTCTGGAAGACGGTCGGATCGTCGACTTCCGGACCCGTAAAACGCCAACTCGTGGGAAAGAACTCACTGTTCTTGGCCAGATTTTCGGCAATCTGGGCCGCTTCAACCAAAACGCACCGGCGCAGCCCGGACGGTAACATTCGTGTTTAGAAGACTGAATCCCGCGCATGGTGGGAAACATTTCAACCCTGGGTCCGAGGCGCACGCCGTCTAAGATGACCTCCCAACTGAGAATAAAAATCAATGTCTACAAAACTGAAGCCTGGCGTCCAAACTGGTACCGATTACATCGCCCTTGTCGAGGCCTGCAAATCAGGCGGATACGCTTTGCCTGCAGTCAACGTAGTCAACACACAGTCAATCAACGCGGTTTTGGAAGCAGCCTCAAAAGCCAACTCAGACATCATCATTCAATTGTCCGGCGGTGGCGCGCAATTTTATGCCGGCAAAGGCATCAAGGACGGCGAAAAAGCCAAAGTCTTGGGCGCCATCTCAGCCGCTGAACATGTCCATCGTGTCGCCGAAGCATATGGCGTTTGTGTGGTCCTCCACACCGACCATGCAAACCGTGCGCTCATCCCTTGGGTCGACGCCTTGATTGATGCTGGTGAAGAACGCTTCAAAGCAACAGGCAAACCCCTCTTTAGCTCACACATGCTCGATCTTTCCGAAGAAAGCCTCGAAGACAATCTTGCTGAGTGCGAACGCCTGCTAAAGCGTCTGGCGCCCATCGGCATGAGCCTCGAGATTGAACTGGGTGTAACTGGTGGTGAAGAAGATGGCGTAGGGAAAGACCTTGATGAAGTCGACAATGACAAGCTCTATACCCAGCCAGATGAAGTTCTAACCGCCTATCGTCGTCTGGCCCCACTTGGCCACTTCTCGGTTGCTGCAGCATTCGGGAATGTTCACGGTGTCTATAAGCCGGGGAATGTCAAACTACGCCCCGAGATCCTGAAAGCGTCTCAGGAAGCAGTCTCAGCGGCGGAAAAAACCGGAAACGACCACCCGCTTCACTTTGTCTTCCATGGCGGGTCTGGCTCGGAGAAAGCCAAGATCACAGAAGCTGTCGGCTATGGCGTCTTCAAAATGAACATCGACACCGACACACAGTTTGCTTTCTCTGAACAAGTTGGCAAATACGTCGAGGAAAACCCCAAAGCGTTCAAATATCAGATCGATCCAGAAACAGACGAGCCCTACAAGAAGAAATACGACCCTCGCGCCTGGCTGCGCAAAGGCGAGGAAGGCATCGTTGATCGCCTGCTTATCGCATGTGACGACCTGGGCTCAACTGGCAAGTCTCTCGCTGGATAATCAGCGGCAGGGCTCAAAGCCTTTTCAACAAAAGTTGCAGACTTTTATGGTTCGAAAATGCGGCAAAACAAGAGAAAAACCCCGCGAGGAGCAATCCTCGCGGGGTTTCTTTTTGTTTCAAAGCTGACTTGATTAGTGAGCGAGGACCGCGAGCAGCAGCAAAGCCACAATGTTCGTGATCTTGATCATTGGGTTCACGGCTGGACCTGCAGTGTCCTTATAAGGGTCACCAACAGTGTCGCCTGTCACAGCAGCCTTATGGGCTTCTGAGCCTTTGCCACCATGATTGCCATCTTCAATGTACTTCTTCGCATTATCCCATGCACCACCACCGGCGGTCATGGAGAGCGCAACGAAGAGACCGGTGATAATCACACCAAGCAGCATCGCCCCAACCGCTGAGAAGGCGGCAGACTTATCTGCAACAGCGAGCACAATGAAATACAGCACGACCGGCGAGAGAACCGGCAGCAGGGATGGGATCACCATTTCCTTGATCGCAGCCTTCGTTAGAAGGTCAACCGCTGCACCATAATCAGGCTTCTCAGTGCCCTGCATGATGCCTGGCTTCTCTTTAAACTGACGACGCACTTCCTCAACAATTGCACCAGCAGCACGGCCAACAGCCATCATGCCCATGGACCCAAAGAGGTAAGGCAGCAAACCACCGATAAAGAGACCAACCACAACGTAGGGATTGGACAAGGAGAAGTCCGCAACGACACCTGCAAAGTATGGATATTGCTCAGGGTTGGCGGCAAACACTGTCAAGTCCTGCGTATAGGCGGCGAACAGCACAAGAGCCCCAAGGCCAGCTGAACCAATCGCATAGCCCTTGGTCACAGCCTTGGTCGTATTGCCCACAGCATCGAGAGCATCCGTTGTTTTCCGAACGTCCTCGGGAAGTTCTGCCATTTCAGCAATACCACCTGCATTGTCAGTCACAGGACCAAACGCATCGAGCGCCACAACCATACCGGCAAGTGCCAGCATCGTCGTAACCGCAATGGCAATCCCGAAGAGACCTGCCAGCGTATAAGTCACGATGATACCCACCACGATTACGATCGCAGGTAGAGCTGTTGCTTCCATCGAAACAGCCAGCCCCTGGATAACGTTGGTGCCATGTCCTGTTTCAGAGGCAGCAGCCACGGACCTCACAGGACGATAGTTCGTTCCTGTGTAGTACTCAGTGATCCAGATGATCAGACCTGTAATGATAAGACCGCTAACACCGCACAGGAACAGGTCCTGACCGGTAAAGGTCTGGTCTGCAACAGTGAGTTCCGTAGCAAAGCCGACAAGGCGTTCTGTGACATAGTAGAGAGCCCCAAGCGATAGGACCGCTGAAGCCACGAAGCCCTTGTAAAGCGCGCCCATGATGGACTGGCTCGAGCCAAGGCGTACGAAGAACGTGCCAATGATTGAGGTAATGATGCAGGAACCGCCGATAGCGAGCGGATAGATCATCATGTTCACAGCATTCTCGCCAGCGAAGAAGATCGACGCCAGAACCATGGTCGCGACGATTGTCACTGCATAGGTTTCAAACAAGTCAGCTGCCATACCAGCACAGTCGCCAACATTATCACCGACATTATCAGCGATCGTTGCTGGGTTCCGAGGGTCATCCTCAGGAATACCCGCTTCAACCTTACCAACCAGGTCACCACCTACGTCAGCACCTTTGGTAAAGATACCGCCACCAAGACGGGCAAAGATCGAAATCAACGACGCACCAAATCCAAGCGCAACGAGCGCATCAATCACCGTTCTCGATCCAGCTTCCAAACCCATCGGGCCGGTAAGAAAACCGAAATAAACCGTCACAGCCAGAAGTGCGAGACCTGCGACCAACATGCCCGTAACAGCCCCAGACTTAAACGCAATGGAGAGACCAGCTGCAAGGCTTTCGCTCGCCGCCTGCGTCGTCCGCACATTCGCCCGTACAGAGACGAGCATGCCGATATAACCGGCAGCGCCGGAAAGAATGGCACCGATGGCAAAGCCAATTGCCACGGTCATACCCAGCAGCAACCAAACTGCAACAAAGATGACAACACCCACATATCCAATCGTGCGGTATTGACGATTAAGGTAAGCGCTAGCCCCCTCTTGGATCGCTGACGCGATCTCCTGCATCCGCGCGTTACCCGCGTCGGCTGCCATCACTGAACGTGATGCCCAGATACCGTATAAAACGGCCAAGGCTCCAGATCCAATGATTGCCCACAAAGACGTGCTCATAGTTTTTCCTTATCCCTTTATAGGATTGAACTTCTGATATGAGACAAGGGTTCCCCAACCACCTCCTAGTTGGATGCCCCCTCCCCTAAGATGGGCAGAAGAGTGCCAAACCTTAACCATGGGCGCAACCATGCAACGCCGGAAAGCTTGTGCGGCAATAGCTGGCCAAATCCTAAATTGGGAGGCTGACTTGGTCGCCAGCGATACAGCTAAGAAATGTATTAAAGTCAGGGTTCCGCGACGAAGCGTCAGGGAACGCTGGTTCCCGCTTTGGTCAAATCAATGCTGTGGCAAAGCTGCCTCGCGCCCTCTAGCCGCACCTTTTGGTTCAACTGCACCGCTTTTTTTTTGCTGCCGGACGCTCTTTTCGACTCCGGCTCATCCAATGCAAATACCCCAGCGGCAATCGAAACTGCGGCATATGCTGGGGCGATTCTCGCAATTTGTGCACCCGGCTATCGAATCAAGATAAACGCAATCGCCATTGTCCTATCGTTTCAGGACCAGTTGCCCCTCTATCTCTTCAGTGTGTCAGCCGTAGAAGCTTGGGTCATCACCAAATTCAGGCGAAATCTGGATCCCAGGATTGTTTGGCAACAACTTTTGCAGGCGCCACTTTCTATCGGGTGCAAACTGATGATTGCTTCAAGGTTATACCATGCATCGCTTCCGAAACATACCGCTAGTCAGCCGCGATCGTTGACGCGTTGCGACTCAAAACTGCTTTAAGCCGCTGGCGGCCCTCTTTCTGCACGCTCTGATTCAAAAGACCGGACTTCATCATCGCTCTGCGCTCCGTCCTGGGCTTAGCAAGCCACTGCATGTAGTCAGAGCGACAATCATAGATGCGACAGACATTGGGTCTGTTATTGTAGTTCGTGCATCCCTTTTCTAGGTCAAGGTAGATGCAATCGCCGTTTGATTTGGTTTTTAGAATGGGACGCCCATCAATAACGTCCAGATGACCTTCGTAGAGACCCGGATCATCCCCATGTTCTGGAATCAGAAAAATGCCGGGGTTTTTTCTGCAGCATTTGTTGCAGGCACCGCACTCTAAAGGCGCATCCTTCAGAACTTCACCGACTGGTCCCATGAAAGGCTTCCTAGATCGACCGCATTCGCGCCAGTATCCAGAGAAGGTCTTGTCATTTCCTTAACCATAGTGCCGCACCTAAGCAGCCGTTCCTTTTTGTTGGAGGACAAACCAAAGCAAGAGGAGGAGCGCTGCTCCAACAAACGGAAAGAGCGCATAGTGCACAGCATCCCAACCGAAGCCGTTAAGCAATCCACCTGACCCAAAAGACGCGATTGCGACCACCACGAAAACTATTAGATCATTCGCGGCCTGCGTCTTGCTCCGCTCTGCGGCACTGTAACACTCCGTCAGCAGCGTCGTCGCGCCGATAAATGTGAAATTCCAGCCTAGCCCAAGGAGGATCAGTGCACTTACGAAACGTTCAATCTCTAGACCACCCAGAGCCACCAAGCCACAGCCGGCAAGCAACAGCAAGCCCGTACCGAGAATCCGCTCCACACCGAAACGAGCAATCAAATTGCCAGTAAAAAAGCTTGGCGCGAACATGGAAAATATGTGCCACTGAATGACAAAAGCGGCGTCATTGACACTCAAGCCAAATCCAACCATGGCGATGGGCGTAGCTGTCATCACCAGCGTCATGATCCCGTATCCGACCATGCCACAAGCCACAGCAACAATGGCCTTTTGATGGGCGAAAATTTCTAGTAAGGGTCTCCCGGTATTCGCCTGCTCATCCGCGCTGAGCTTCGGGATCGTGAGAAATGACATCACGACAAAGGCAATGAGGCTGAGAATAACGGCAGTGGCATACCCACCGACAAAGGGGACGGGGCCTAACCAGTCACTTGAGAGCGCCACAAGCTGTGCACCGACAAATGCCGCCGCGACCCCACCGGCCATCACCCAGGAAATTGCCCTCGGGCGGAATTCTTCGCTGGCCGTGTCGGCAGCGGCAAACCGGTAATATCCAGCAAAAGCCTGATAAATGCCGCTTATGAAGAGCGCCATACAAAAAAGCGGAAAGGAATTCCCAAATAACGCGGTCATCGCAAGCGCTGCACCGAACACGCCAGCCGCGGTGCCCAGCATGAAGCCACGCCGACGACTTGTGCGTTGCATGAAAAGCGAGGCCGGGACAGTCGAGAACGCTGTGCCGACAACCATGGCGCTAATCGGCAATGTTGCATAAGCCGGGTCGGGCGATAGATAGACTCCCGCAAGCCCGCTGAGCGTGATGAGAATGGCCATGTTAGAGCCGTAAAGCGCCTGCCCACCGGAGAGAAGAAAGGTGTTTCGCTTCGCAAGATGGTCGTTCTGAGAAGATTCTATTTGAGACATACTTCGACGCTAGGACATACCCTGACCATCACCAAGGTCAAATCAGCGCTCATTTCGGCCAGTTAGTTAACAGCCTTGTTTTGGGCCGGCTTAAAACCTCAAAGCTCACTAGAAGTGGGTGAACCCAGCAAGCGCTGTTTCAACCGGGTGCCCCGCTTCATCCAACACAACAATGTCCTGGTCCTTAGTCAGACGTCCAATGCGGCTCACCTGGACATCTACTGCACGGGCGAGATCCACTATGCGTTCCTGGCGCTCTGGGGGAACTGCAAAGAGGATCTGGTAGTCATCACCACCCCCATAGACTAACCGCCAGAATTCTTCAGAGGAGGCCAAGCACGCGGTGAATGCCGTTGACAATGGTATGGCAGCGCGGTCAAGCCGTGCGCCAACCTGAGACGCTGAGCACAAATGCTCCAGATCGCCCAACAGTCCGTCGGATAGATCAAGGGCTGCTGATGCAATTCCCCGTAACTCTCTTCCAAAGGCGACCGGCGGCTGAGGGATGCGGTACCGGCTGATCAGATAGTCCCTATCCCCTTGCTCAACGGCACCATATTTGCCCTGCGCGGCCAGGAGACCGAGAGCAGCGTCGCCAATGGCTCCAGTCACCCACAGATCATCGCCGACCGCCGCGCCCGAGCGCGTCACCATTTGACCGGAGGGCACCTCACCAATGGCTGTCAGAGAGAAAACAGATGGACCGACAACCCTGATCGTATCGCCGCCCCACAAAGAGAGCCCAAATTTGGATTGATCCTCCTTGAGGCCATCGGCAAATGCTTGCATCCAATCAAGAGACGTATCGCCAGACCAAGCACAGGATAAAAGGTACCCCCGTGGGGTTGCGCCTTTTGCCGCCAAATCAGAGAGGTTCACCCGTAAGAGCTTTTTGGCAACGGCATCGGCTGGGTCGCCAGGAAGATAATGACGCCCTTCCGCAATAGCATCTTTGGTGAATACGAGATCATACCCGGCCCGCGGCGTGAAAACCGCCGCATCGTCCTTGAGTCCAAGCCCCTCAGGTCCAGCCAGTGGATCGAACAAACGCTCGATCAGTGAGAATTCATCGGGCATCGCATCTGCGTCCCCGCCCCGTTCCATGTCAGGCGCTCGCCTGCCCAAATTCCTGCGGCCGGATCGCTCGGGCAACCCGGTCCAGGACAGCGTTCACCACCTTAGGCTCATCATTTTCAAAAAAGGCTTTGGCAATGTCGAGATATTCGGTGATCACGACCTTCCCAGGAATGTCCTTGCTCCGCTGCAGCTCGTAGCACCCAGCCCTCAATGTTGCCCGAAGCGTACTATCAAGCCGGGCCAGGACCCAACCATCGGCAAGCGCATTATTGATCCGAACATCAATGGTCTTTTGCTCACGCACCACCCCTCGGACGACATCGTCGAAATGGGCTTCTTCCGCTTCGTGATAGAGCTCACCTTCAACTTCCCGGCCGAAACGGTGGTGAACAAACTCCTCAATCACATCTTCCAGGTCGGTTTGCGCTACATCCATCTGGTAGAGCGCTTGCACGGCCGCAAGCCGCGCCGCACTACGGCCAGCTCTATGAGAGGCTTTTCCAGACTTGGAAGTCGACATACTGAGTTTACGCTCCTGCGCCGTATCGTTGCTTCAACGCCGCCATAGCTAGCGCCGCAGCCGCCGCTCCGCCACCTTTATTTTTGTCTGAGACGTTCGCCCGTGCCCAGGCCTGATCATTGTTTTCAACGGTCTGAATGCCGTTTCCAAGTGCGATCTTGTCGTTAATGGTCAAATCCATCAGCGCGCGCGCCGACTCATTCGACACAATGTCATAATGCGTTGTTTCCCCACGGATCACGACCCCAAGGGTCACGTAGCCATCATAGGCCTTATCGAGGCCGCCGGCCCGGCTGGCGTCAGAGGCGACCTTCACAGCTGCCGGGATCTCTAGGACACCCGGAACCGCAACACGTTCGTAAGTGCCGTCTTGAGCCTCAATCTCGGCGACGGCGCCCCGGGCCAACTCATCTGCCAGATCGTCGTAGAAACGCGCCTCAACAATCAAAATATGCTTACCCGACATCAGACTGTTTCCGCATCTTTTGAGGTAACTTTTTCACCGTCGACGGAGCGCTGCTCAACCACACGCAGACCATATCCTTCAAGCCCAACAATCTGGCGCGGCGTATCCGACATCAAGATCATGTCATGCACCCCAAGGTCGAGCAGGATCTGCGCACCCACCCCATATTCGCGGAGCCGCCGCGGCCCCTGTTCTTCTGACTCGCCCTTATGAAGAAGCATGTCAGAGACGACTGTTGCCGTCGTATCTCGGATCAGCACGATGACGCCGCGACCTTCTTTAGCAATCGTCCGCATCGAGTCTTCAATGAGATTATTCCGTCCGCCCTTCGCGCCCAACATGTCATCAAACACATTGATCGCATGCATCCGCACCAGCGCAGGCTCCGGCGTTGTGAGATCACCCATCGTCAGCGCGATATGTTCTGCATATTCGGCTGTGTTGAGATAAACGTTCAGGTTGAACGTGCCGCCATACTCACTTTCAATCTCAGTCTCAATCGCCCGATGAATAAGATTGTCGTGACGACGTCGATAGGCAATGAGATCGGCAATCGTTGCAATCTTCAGCCCATGAAGCTGGGCGAACTGAACAAGATCTGGCAGACGCGCCATGGTCCCATCATCATTCATGATCTCGCAAATAACCCCGGCGGGATAGAGACCCGCGAGGCGCGAAATATCGACAGCTGCTTCTGTATGCCCTGCGCGCACAAGCACGCCGCCGTCACGGGCGACGAGGGGGAACACGTGACCTGGAGAGACAATATCCGTCGCACCCTTTGTGGGGTCAATCGCCACGGTGATCGTATGCGCCCGGTCATGGGCGGAGATCCCAGTCGTGATCCCTTCCCGTGCCTCAATCGACACCGTAAATGCCGTCTGATGTCTCGATTGATTGTTGGATGACATGAGTTCCAGATTGAGCTGCTTCGCCCGATCAGAGTTCATGGACAGGCAGATCAATCCACGACCATATTTCGCCATGAAGTTGACGGTCTCTGGCGTCGCCATTTGAGCTGGAATAACAAGGTCACCCTCATTCTCCCGGTCCTCGGCATCAACAAGCACAAACATCTTGCCATTGCGGGCGTCTTCGATCACTTCTTCAATAGGCGATAGAAATTCTTTGTACACGGGTCTCAGTCCTCTTGTGTCAGGCGCGCGACATAGCGGGCCAGCACGTCAATTTCAAGGTTGATCTTATCGCCAACCTTTGCATGCCCCCAGGTTGTGACCTCCTGGGTATGCGGAATAATGTTTACGCCGAACGTATCCCCATCAACCTCATTCACGGTAAGCGAGGTGCCGGAGAGCGTGACAGAGCCTTTCGGCGCGATGAAAAATCTTTGGCCGGTTGGGACGCGAAAGGTAAATCGTTTGGAGTCACCTTCCCGCCGGATGTCAGTAATTTCAGCCACACAGTCCACATGGCCACTGACAATATGGCCACCGAGCTCATCGCCGACCTTCAGAGCGCGTTCCAGATTAATTGCTCGTCCCTCTGTCCAATCGGCGAGCGACGTACAATCAAGCGTTTCTTTGGAGACATCCACAGCAAACCAATTGGTCCCATTCATGGTGCCTTTTTCCACAACGGTCAGACAGCAACCGTCGCACATGATTGAGGCACCGAGCGCAATGGTCGTTGGATCGTAGGACGTCTCGATCACATAACGCATATCGCCCTTTTTCTCGATCGTGCTGATCTTACCAACGTCTGTGACAATTCCCGTGAACATCCGTACTTACCTCTTCACACTAAAGCTTTGCAGCGTATCTTCGCCGAGCGAGAGCACTTCAAGCAGCTCAAAACCCGGCGCTTGATCAACTGTATCAATGCCAAGCCCTGCCAAGGCCGGATATCCATCTCCACCGATAATCTTAGGCGCCTGAAACCAGTCGAGCCGGTCAACCAGTCCTGCCCGCATGAGCGACGACACAAGACGTGATCCGCCTTCAACCATCAGCCGCGTAACTCCCCGCTCGCCGAGCAAGGCGAGCGCCACAGACATGTCCATTGTGCCATCTGGCCCGGCAGGAACATCAATAAGCACAACGCCGCAATCTTCAAATGCCTGACGACGTGCTGCCTCTCCATCAGGAAAAGTCAAAATCCAAACCGGTACCTCATGCGCAGTCCGGACCAATTTGGAGGTGAGCGGCAATCTAAGCCGACCATCCGCAACGATGCGACGCGGCGAGCGATCACCAAGGCCGGGAAGACGGCAGGTGAGATCGGGATCGTCCACAATAGCCGTGGCGCTGCCGACCATTATCGCGTCTGTGCGGGCCCGCATAAGGTGCGCGCGATTCCGCGCGCGCTCACCTGTGATCCATTGACTGTGTCCCGTATGCGTAGCAGTCCGTCCGTCAAGGGAACTTGCAAGCTTGACGCTCACCATCGGCCGTCCGGAACTGACCCTCGTCAGAAATCCTTCATTGAGGAGCGCCGCCTCTGTGGCAAGCACACCGTCGACAACTTCAATACCCGAGTCAGCGAGAATCGCATACCCCGCGCCGACAACCCGCGGATCTGGATCTCTCAAGGCACTGACCACTCGCGATATCCCTGCATCAATGAGTGCTTGTGCGCATGGAGGCGTTTTACCAGTATGAGCGCAAGGCTCCAGAGTGACATAGGCCGTGGCACCCTTTGCGGCCGCGCCAGCACGGGCAATAGCTTCGGCTTCTGCATGAGGCCTCCCAGATGGTTGCGTCCAACCTCGACCGACAATCGTGCCTGCTGCCTCATCAACGATCACGCACCCAACGGCCGGGTTAGGCGCGACCCGCCCCAGGCCACGTTCAGCAAGGCCCAATGCAATCCGCATCATCTGCTCGTCAAAAGCCACCGTCACAGGACCGCTCCCTGCAGCGTATTACTAGTGCCAGCCAACCTGTAGAAACTGTCGTCAGTCGTCTTCGCCGGGCCCGGAGAGCTCTCCAAGCACTTCTTCAAAGTCCTTGGCTTCCCGGAAGTTTTTATAGACTGAGGCAAAACGCACATAAGCAATATCATCCAACGAGCGGAGCCCTTCCATAATCAGCTCGCCCACGACTTGAGACGGAATCTCAGGTTCACCCATACTTTCCAGGCGCCTGACAATGCCGCTTACCATACGCTCGACGCGCTCAGCCTCAACCGGGCGTTTGCGCATAGCAACTTGCACGGAGCGCATGAGTTTATCCCGGTCAAACGGGACCCTGCGACCACTGGATTTCACGATTGTAAGCTCTCGAAGCTGAATGCGCTCAAACGTGGTAAAACGGCCGCCACAGCCAGGGCAAAAACGCCGACGCCGGATCGCCGTATTGTCCTCTGTGGGACGGGAATCTTTCACCTGAGTGTCTTCGTTTCCGCAATATGGGCACCGCATGCTGCCTCAAACTCCCCTGTTTGGCCGCAGCCAATTGAAACCTCTCGAACCACGGCTCGGCTCGATTATGCGTCACCATAGATTGGAAAACGACTGCAGAGTGCGTCAACTTCGGCCCGCACCGCCGCCTCAGTCTCTGCATTCCTATCCGCGCCGTTTGCAGCCAGTCCGTCAAGCACCCGGGCAATCAGTTCGCCCACGAGCCGGAATTCAGCCACCCCAAACCCGCGGGTCGTGCCCGCAGGTGTACCCAAACGAACCCCAGACGTTATCGCCGGCTTCTCCGGATCAAACGGAATGCCATTCTTATTGCAGGTAATGTTGGCGCGCTCGAGGCTTGCTTCAGCAATATTCCCTGTCTGTCCCTTGGGCCGCAGATCCACCAGCATCAGATGCGTGTCGGTCCCGCCGGAAACAATATCAAGGCCGTTTTCAACCAGAGTGCCCGCAAGCGTGCGGGCATTTTCGATAATCTGACCAGCGTAAGACTTAAACCCCGGTCGCAAGGCTTCACCAAACGCCACCGCCTTGCCAGCGATAACATGCATTAACGGTCCGCCTTGGATGCCTGGGAAAATGGCCGAATTGAATTTTTTGCCGAGCTCTTCATTATTGGAAAGGATCATGCCGCCCCGCGGACCGCGCAATGTCTTGTGAGTCGTTGTCGTCACAACATCTGCATAAGGCAAGGGACTTGGGTGAACTCCGCCAGCAACGAGACCTGCAAAGTGCGCCATGTCCACCATCAAATAGGCGCCCACACTGTCTGCAATCCGACGAAATGCAGCAAAATCGATAACGCGTGGATAGGCAGAACCCCCGGCAATGATGAGCTGCGGTTTGTGTTCTTTCGCCAAGCTCTCCACCTCATCCATATCAATCAAATGGTCCTGTGAGCGAACGCCATACTGGACCGCGTTAAACCATTTGCCCGATTGGTTGGGCTTCGCGCCATGTGTCAGGTGTCCACCAGCCGCAAGGCTCATGCCCAGGATCGTGTCACCGGGCTTAATCATGCCCATCAGAGCGCCCTGGTTTGCCTGACTGCCAGAATTGGGTTGAACATTTACATAGGCGCAGTTGAAAAGTTGTTTCGCACGCTCAATAGCGAGCTCTTCGGCTACATCAACAAACTCACACCCACCGTAGTATCGGCGCCCGGGATAACCTTCGGCATACTTATTGGTCAGAACGGAGCCCTGGGCTTCAAGCACCGCTTTGGAGACGATATTTTCCGAAGCAATCAGCTCAATCTGATTTTGCTGACGACCTAGTTCACGTTTGATCGCACCAAAAATCTCTGGGTCACTATCTTCCAATGACCGGCTAAAGAACTGCGAAGACGGGGTATCCATGCTTGCGGGGCTGGAGACGGCCATGTCTGAAACCTTTTTCTGAAACTGTCACTGGAGGGCGAACCCAGATGGTAAACAGGGGGGTCGGGCCCAGAGTCAGATTGCGTTGATGTAAGGCGCGCTAGTTACCACATATAGCCAGCCTGCGCCAACGCCGCACAAGCTGGGACACGCCAAAAAACACCTAGGCACTTTCCAACCAGAACAGACTTCACCGCGTCTGTTCACCTAGCTCCGCCCCATGAACAAACCCAGGTTTTTTGCTCGGTTAATACCAAAGATCATCAAACATATGGGCGTTTTACAAAAAGCATCGTGATCACTTTTCAAATAGTTCGAAGAAATACTTGATTAATCTTGCATCCTTTGCGATACACCTGACAAGTATTGGTTCATTGATATCTGGTTCAGATTCTTGTCGGATTCCAAGATGCCGAGTGATCGTGACGATCCCCCATCACCTGCAACACTTCAGTTTGCATCAGAAATTGTTGCTGCCTACGTCAGTAACAACTCTCTTGCGGTGGATGAATTGCCGGACATGATCCGCACCGTGCACGGTGTGCTTGCTGCATTGGGGGATGAGGCTGGAACCGCTCAGACACAACAAGGACCGGCTGTTTCTGTCGATGAATCAGTAACAGAAGAATATTTGATCTGTCTGGAAGACGGCAAGAAGCTCAAAATGCTGAAACGGTACCTGAGGTCCAGATATGGCCTTTCACCCGAGGAATATCGCGCAAAATGGGGGCTTCCTGCTGACTACCCTATGGTAGCCCCAAATTATGCGGCGCAGCGTTCAAAGCTTGCGAAGAAGATCGGCCTTGGACAAAACAGCGCGCCCCGCAAGCGCGACTGACGGGTCTTAGATAACCCACCCTTTGCCATCTTTTCCCGACGTAGGAGCAGGCGCTGACTGCTCCGTCTCATTTGCCTTCTGATTCATGACATAGTTCAACTTGTTGAGCGCCACACGCTCAAGCTCGGCTTGCGGTAGTTTTGCCGGCCCAACAATCGATACCTCTGTTCCAGTGGCGCCATCAACAGCTGACACTTTCATGCTGTCGCCAACAGGATAGAGCTCGAAATACACCTCTCGAGCGCCCCCATGAGTGTTCGACGTTCCATCCTCTCCACGGTTGGAACGAGGAAGCTTACGCCGCACGCCTGATCTTGCGCCGGGTCCACACCTCATCAAGGGCATGTACCAGGCTCTCCATCATTTCGTCCGTATGAAGAGGACATGGGGTGAAACGAAGTCGTTCTGTGCCGCGAGGCACAGTCGGGTAATTGATCGGTTGAACGTAGATGTTGTGATCGCTTAGCAGATCATCAGCTACTTGCTTGCATAGAACAGGGTCCTTGACCATCACGGGTACAATGTGACTTTCGCACATCATGACCGGCAGGCCCGCGTCCAACAGCATTGTGCGTAGTGTTTTTGCCCGTTCTTGATGCACCTCCCGCTCCACATTGCTTGATTTCAAGTGACGAACGCTTGCGAGAATACCCGCGACAAGAACCGGCGAAAGTGACGTCGAGAAGATAAACCCTGGTGCATAAGACCGAACGACATCGACGACCGCTTCGCTAGCGGCGATATAACCGCCCATGACGCCAAATCCCTTGGCAAGCGTCCCTTCAATAATATCGACCTTATCAAGGACACCGTCCCGCTCAGCAATCCCACCGCCGCGCGGGCCATAAAGGCCAACCGCATGGACTTCATCCAGATAAGTCAGCGCACCATATTTGTGGGCGAGGTCACATATCTCACCGATGGGCGCAATGTCACCATCCATCGAATAGACAGATTCAAACGCCACAATCTTAGGTTGTTCTGGCGGTGCCGACTGCAGCAGCTCTTCAAGGTGCTCAAGATCATTATGACGCCAAACCCGTTTTGGGCCGCCGCTGCGCCGAATGCCTTCAATCATGGACGCATGATTGAGCTCGTCGGAAATCGTCAAGCAATCCCCAAAGACCCGCGCCAAAGTGCTGAGTGTCGCATCATTGGCGATATATCCTGAGGTAAAGAGCAGAGCTGATTCCTTCTGGTGAAGGTCTGCGATCTCTTTCTCAAGCTCAACGTGGTAGTGCGTCGTTCCTGAGATATTGCGCGTGCCCCCAGAACCAGCACCGACAAGGTCAACGGCTTCATGCATCGCTGCTGTCACAAGCTCATTTTGCCCCATGCCCAGATAGTCGTTTGAGCACCAGACAACGATCTCTTTCTCGCCCTCCGGCGCATGAAATGTCGCGCGAGGAAAGCTACCGCGATGGCGAACAATATCAGCAAAAACTCGGTATCGCCCCTCGATCCGCAGCGAAGCCAACGCTTCCGACAGCTTGCCTTCATAGTCCATCGTCTATTCCACTTCTAGTTGCCCTTAAACCGGCATGCCACCACAGGAAGAGTGGTCGTTTATGGTTTATAGTCCGTTAACGCATTCCAACACGCAAGGAAATCTGCAGATTTCCGCAACCCTTGCCACTCGCGAATTGTCGCAGAAAATATCGCCAAATACTAGAACCGGTGGTTTACCGCCACTCACCCCGCTCTTCCAGAACAGATTTAAGCACTTCCGGCCTGTCTGTCATCACCCCGTCAACGCCCAAATCGAGTAGTCGTCGCATTTCTTGGGCATCATCAATGGTCCAGACATGCACCTGAAGACCCTGTTCGTGAGCGTGTGCGACCAAACGAGGGTCAACAAGGCGAACACCAAACTGGTGTGTGGGTATCTGCAAGCACCCTTGTGGAAAACTCCCCCAAATACCTGCGAGTCGCCCCGAAAGGCTTGAAAACCGCATCCTCGCGGTCCCCAGCGGCCCTAGCCCTGTACACAGACGTGGCCCCAATATATCCCTAATCCCCGCTGTGCGCCTGTCGGAGAACGAGGTGACACACACGCGGTCGAGAGCATTGCCGTCGCTCAGCACCTTCACAAGTGGTTCAGCGGCATTATCCTGCTTCGGATCGATATTGAACCGAGCCTCGGGCCAACTGGCAAGAAGCTCCGCAAACAAAGGAATGGGTTCTCGTCCGTCAATACGAGCTTTGGCTACCTGCGCATAGTCCATCTCGGCAATGCGGCCGGTCATATCCGTGACCCGGTCCAGTTCCTCGTCATGGAAAGCCAGCAACACGCCGTCGCGCGTCGCATGAACGTCTGTTTCCAGATATCGGTAGCCAAGATCAATCGCGTGCTGAAAGGCAGGCAGTGTGTTCTCAGGATGCGTGCTCGTACCCCCACGATGGGCAAAGGCCAGAACACCGCCAAATTCTAGGTACGGGAACTTCGCAGGACGCGCCATTCATCTCTCCCCTCAGATGGGAATCTGAGCCCATCCACAGCGGATTAAAAGGCCCTCCTAAAGTAGGTGCCCTATCTGGTGAGAGAAGACGTCCGTACCCGCCGGTCAATGTCATAAACATCGTCACGGAAATTCACGACACCGCCATCATCCACCCACGCAGTAAGATAGAGCAGATACACCGGAACCGGCTGAGCAAGCGACACATCTCGACGATTACCTTGATTGACCAAGCCATCGATACGAGCCCGGTCCCACCCTTCCGTTTCGCTCAACAGCCACTCTGTCAGGTCATGAACATCCTCAACACGAACACAGCCGGAACTGTAGGTCCGTTCTGCACGACCAAAAAGGCTCTTGGACGGCGTATCATGAAGGTAGACAGCATAGGGATTGTTGAAGTGGATCTTCACAGTCCCCAACGAGTTTCTAGGGCTTGGATCCTGACGCAGTCGCACCTCGCCCGCACCGGTGCGATACCAATTAACTGAGCGCGCGCTGACCTCGCGACCGCCTCGATAAACGCGGATTCCTAGCCGTTCGAAATAGCCAGGATTTCGGCGCACCTTCGGGATCAGGTCTTTTTCAACGATGCTACGGGGCACATACCAATAGGGGTTGAAGGCGAGAAAAGTGATCTCACTGGTGATTTCAGGCGTTTGCCGGTCTTCCTTACCAACGATAACACGGCGTCGAAGGTCAACGCGTCCATCCGTAACCGCTTCAACTTCTTGGCCTGCAATATTCACGAACACATATCGCCGCCCAAGATTCTCAGATACCTCGTTCATCCGCTGCAGATTGATGGCCAGTTGCTTGATCCGCTTCGACACAGGCACATTCATTGTATCAATTGTCTTGGGTCCAATGACACCATCGGGTGTCAGGCCATGACGACTTTGAAACCGTCGCGTGCCTTCATATACGTGCTCATCATAGACTGCCGGGTCTCCGCCCGAAATTGCCAGGTCGCCCGTCGCCACAAGACGTTCGCGAATAAGGGGGACGCGGTCATCCCGGTCGCCCAGTTCAATTTTCTCACCGTTCGGGATCGACTTCCAGCCGCCCCATTCCTCAATCTGCTCATACATCGACATCGCGCGAAGCACCGGCCAGAAGCCGGCATCCCCGAGCGTCGGCACGCTTGAGCGCGAGGTAGGCGTATCTGGAATGAGGGCTTCAGAACTTGGATTCCAGGGGTCAACCCACTGCTGTTCCCAAGGATTGAACGCATTATCTGCCGATGCGGGCGAGGTAAAGAAAAGTACGGCGCCCACGAAAATGGCACTCGCAGCTAAGATCAAGTAGTCGAAAGATGTCTTTGCGACATGTGTCACAGTGCTGCCCCCGCGGCCTGTCTCGAATTTACGTCTGTTAGCGTTCATTTTCGGCACACCAGAGTCAAAGCACAAATAGGGTTAATTGCCTCTTTGAGACAATTTTTGTTTGTTCGGCAACAGTTTGCCATGATGCACGCAAATTAGAGGCCATGTTTCACTTAATCAAAAGCCCCATAAGAAAAAGGGTAAATCCAGTATATGGTGCAAACACTGACAATAAATTTAGCCGTGATTGCCGTCAGCTTGTTCGTTCTCTGGTGTGTGAGTATCAGGATTCGCGATGCGAGCATCATCGATATCTTCTGGGGACCGGGATTTGGGATCGTTGCGCTGACAACCTTTATCCTCACCGAAGCACCCGGCCCGTCGGGGCTTCTTCTCACTGCCTTTGCCTGCTTGTGGTCCATTCGCCTGGGTACACACCTGGCCGGTCGATGGCTAACCCATGGACGTAAAGAAGACGCCCGCTACATAGCCATGCGTAAGAAAGCAGGCCCTTCATTTGGCAGACGCTCACTGATCACCGTCTATGGTCTTCAGGGCGGCCTCATGTGGCTCGTCTCAATGCCACTCCAAGTTGGTATCGCAGAAAGTGCGGGGGCATCTTTCGGCTATTTCACAGCACTCGGTAGCATCCTGTTCACACTTGGTTTCGTCACAGAAGCATTGGCGGATGCACAATTAAGAGACTTCAGAGCCGACCCCACCAACGAAGGTAAGATCATGTCACACGGCCTGTGGTCCTGGAGTCGCCATCCTAACTACTTTGGCAATGCCTGCCTGTGGTGGGGCTTGTTTTTCATCGCCGCAGATGCGCCCTACGGCTTTTTCACGATCATAAGCCCGGCCCTCATGACTTTCCTGCTGCTCCGCGTTTCCGGAGTTGCTCTGCTGGAACGCCGCATGGCGCGAGCAAAACCCGAATATGTGGATTACCAACAGTCCGTAAATGCATTTGTGCCGCTCCCACCTGCATGGAAACGGCACAAATAGAAACAGATATGATCCAAATCAGAGGCGGAAACGGATCTGATCAGTCCAGAAGCGTTCAAGCTTATTCAGCGTTTTATTGATCACCTCAAGCTCTTCCTGGCTCACGTCCCCCACTTCGGAAATCGTGTCGATATGACGATTGTAAAGCGTGTCAATTGTGTCGCAGATTTCCCGACCTTTTTGGGTCAGGCGAACACGGACGGACCGTCGGTCCATCTCTGAACGCTGATGGTTGATATAGCCAGCCTCGACAAGCTTCTTCAGATTGTAAGAAACATTCGATCCGAGATAGTGACCCCGTGACCGCAATTCGCCAGCAGTCATTTCCTGGTCGCCAATATTGAACAATAGCAGCGCCTGCACGCTGTTGATTTCAACATTACCACTGCGATCAAGTTCATCCTTGATCACATCCAGCAAACGACGGTGAAGCCGCTCAACAAATGTCAGCGCCGTCAGGTAGGCCTCGCGCGCTTCCGGGGAAGCACTCCTTGGCTCACTTGTTTCTGCTTCTTCAATCATCGCACTCATGGAACAAACCTCTACAAATCCGCTCTCGCGGCAAACTCAACTCAGAACGCCGCAAACCCATAACTGCCAAACTACATGCGGCGTCCTAATGGTGGCTTAATCAGAACCTCAAATTTGGCCTAAATTTGGGGATGTTTTCCCTACACATCGATCATTCAGCGGCTTGACCATAGGCTGCGCCTATCATTGTGTCGGAAAGGATTTGGTAAGTATGTTTCCAAGCAGCATCAACTTCCGGCGTATAAGCCTCACCGAGACCCTGTTCCAAAGTCCACAAGAGTGCTTTACCGACTTTGTTGTAATGCTCAGGCTTAACACCATAAGCCACATGTCCCTGCCCAAGCTTCTGCACGACGGGCACCAGGGAATTAAGATCATTAAGACCTGCTACAGCAATCGTCAGCGTCTTCATCAGCTTTCGACCCTGCTCTTCCATATCCCCTGAAAAAAGCGGCTTCACCTCAGGAGCGATCTCAAACAGCCGTCCGTAAAAGAGCGCCGCAGCTTTGTCCGCAATGGGTTTAACGGCTTCGAATGAGCCTTGAACAAGTCCGATTTCTGTTGGGGTCATTTTCTTTTCCTCGCGTTATACGAGTAGAAAACTAACCACTACACCCTAAGTCTTGGTTAAGCCCACCCAACCCAAATCACTGACAATGGACCTAAAGGTCGCCCTTCAGCAGCTTGATGATGCCGGAAAAATCAACTTGCTCATGCCCACTGGACTCCATGAGGCTGTAAAGAGCTGCCGCCTGCGCTCCAAGCGGCGTCGCCGCTTTGGCACTTTGGGCAGCCTCCTGAGCCAGTCGCAGGTCCTTCAACATCATGCCAGCGGTAAAGCCCGCCTGATAGTTCCGGTTGGCCGGAGAGCTCGGGACTGGGCCTGGAACCGGGCAATAAGACGTCATCGACCAGCACTGACCTGACGCAGTTGAAGAAATATCGAACAGGGTCTGACCGTCGAGACCCAGTTTTTCAGCGAGCACGAAGGCTTCCGACACGCCGATCATGGAAATGCCCAACAGCATATTGTTGCAAACCTTGGCGACCTGCCCATTGCCCGCCGCGCCTGCATGAAAAATGTTTTGCCCCATAATGTCGAGATACGGTTTTGCCGCGGCAAAGGCGGCTTCCTCGCCACCGGCCATGAAGGTCAGCGTGCCCGCTTCTGCACCACCGACACCGCCGGACACCGGCGCGTCAATCATCTGCATGCCCGCTGCTTGCGCTTCTGAGATGACCGCGCGTGCTGTCGCCACATCGATTGTTGAAGAGTCGATGAACAATGTTCCTTTGTCAGCAGCAGCAAGAAGACCGTCTTCACCCAAATACACAGACGAAACATGCGCACCTGCGGGCAGCATTGTCACGACAGCATCAACGCCCCTTGCGACATCAGAAGCAGAAGCAGCTGCCGAGGCGCCTGCATCCGTTGCCTTTTTGACAGCGTCGGCAGACAGGTCAAAAACCATCAGATCATGGCCAGCCTTAATAAGGTTCTGAGCCATGGGCCCGCCCATATTGCCCAGCCCGATAAATCCAATCTTCGCCATCTCTCGCCTCCCGGAAATAAGTTCAGTCGAACGTCAGCTCATTCTCACCAAGCGACGCGAAGTAGCCCGCCACCTGCTCGTCTGTCACAGCGTCCAGAGATGCAGGCTGCCACTTTGGCGCCTGATCTTTATCAATCACCACAGCCCGCACACCTTCGTAGAAGTCGGGGGCCGCCATGAACCTGTTTGTCAGTCGAAATTCGAGCGACATGCAATCTTCGAAATCAAGCTCCGCGCCCGCACGGATCTGGCCAAAAGCCACGCGCGTTGACAGAGGTGATTTGGATCGAATGGTTTCAGCCGTTTTTGTCGCCCACTCGCTAGCATCGGCATCTAACCTTTGGAGAATGTCGTCCACACTATCAGCACTGAATGCAGCATCAATTGGGCCCTGCAATTCAGCAAGAGGCGCGTCATCCGTTGCCTCTGTTTCTGCAGCTATCGCAGCATCCACAGCTTCACCATCAACAAGCCGAGCAAGAAGAGCCTCATGTCTGTCTGCGGGCACGAAAGCATCTGCGATCCCAGCATAGACAGCATCGGCAACTTTCAGACGCGCGCCGGTAAGCCCCAGATACATGCCCACTTCACCAGGACAGCGCGGCAGAAAATAAGTGCCACCAACATCGGGAAACAATCCGATCCCCGTTTCAGGCATGGCGAACGTCAGACGCTCAGAAGCCACGCGGTGGCTTCCATTAACCGACACGCCGACACCACCGCCCATATTGATCCCGCTCATAAGCGCCACATAGGGTTTTGGATAGCGCTTGATATATCGATTGAGCCGGTACTCATCACGATAGAAATTAATCACCTCCGGTGAACCAGCTTTCCCCTGATCATGAAGCACCCGAATGTCACCACCAGCACAGAAGGCCTTTTCGCCCACTGCCTGAATGACGACCGTAGTAATGGAGTCATCGTCTGCCCATTGCTCAAGCTGGGGGTGAAGCTGCTTCACCATATTATAGGTAAGCGCATTCAACACCTTTGGGCGGTTGAGAGTCACAATGCCAATTGGCCCGCGTTTCTCAAACAGAATTTCCGGCTCTTCACTCATTTCGGTCTTCAGTCTTTCAACATCTCGCGCGCGATGATGACGCGCATGATTTCATTGGTGCCTTCGAGGATTTGATGCACACGTACATCGCGCAAATGACGTTCGAGCGGATAATCTTTGAGATAGCCATAGCCGCCATGGATCTGCAGCGCTTCATTGACGACATTAAAGCCCGCGTCGGTCGCAAAGCGTTTTGCCATAGCCGCCTGCATGGTCGCATCAGGCGCTTTCGCATCCACCTTCACGGCAGCCTGATAGAGAAGCAGGCGCGCAGCTTCGAGCTCAGTTGCCATATCCGCCAGCTTGAACTGAAGCGCCTGAAAGTCAGCCAGCGGGCGACCAAATTGCTTGCGCTCCAGCATATAGGCTTTGGCAGTCTCAAGTGCCGTCTGAGCGGTACCGAGTGAACAGGCCCCGATGTTCAAGCGCCCGCCATCAAGCCCCATCATCGCGATTTTGAAACCCTGGCCTTCTTCCCCAATAAGATTCTCAACAGGCACACGGGCATCTTCAAAGATCACGGCAGCAGTTGGCTGACTGTTCCAGCCCATCTTCTTTTCAGCTGCGCCAAAGGAAAGGCCCGGCGTGCCTTTTTCTACGACCAGACAGGACACCCCTTTCGGCCCGTCCACGCCGGTGCGCACCATGCAGACATAGACATCTGAGGTGCCGCTTCCGGAGATAAAAGCTTTCGAGCCATTGAGGACATAGTGATCCCCGTCCCGGATGGCTCTTGTCCTGAGCGATGCCGCATCTGATCCGGAACCGGGCTCCGTCAAACAATAACTCGCAATTTTGGCCATGGAGGTAAGATCAGGCAGCCATTTCGACCGCTGCTCATCCGATCCGAAGCGATCGATCATCCAGGACGCCATATTATGGATCGACATATAGGCAGCGGTAGACGTGCACCCGGCTGAAAGCGCCTCAAAGATCAAGGCCGCATCAAGACGGGTAAGCGCTGACCCGCCCACATCTTCGCGCACATAGATGCCTGCAAAACCAAGCGCTGCGGCCTTCCGCATCGTTTCAATCGGGAAGATGGCTTCCCGATCCCACTCAGCGGCGTAAGGCGCCAGCTCGTCCTGGGCGAACCCACGCGCGACGTCCTGAAACGCGTGCTGTTCCTCTGACAAATCAAACTGCAAAGCGGCACCTCCCTCGGGGATACGTAGTTGAAGCACGCATCTCGCTCTGCGGGTGATAAAAGCCCGGTAATCCCCTGTCAAACAAGCCTTTTCTGACAAAGCGGACCCTACGGAATGTTGCCAGCGTGGCCCCCAGCCGATATGACAGAACCATCATAATTAAGAACTGAGAGCCTGAGCCCGTGCCCACAAATCCGACATTTCCCAGCACCCGTATGCGCCGCAACCGCCATAGCGATTGGTCAAGACGCCTCGTGTCGGAGAACAAGCTCAGTATAGATGATCTAATCTGGCCTCTCTTTGTTTTTAATGGATCAGGCAGAGAACCCGTCTCCACAATGCCCGGTGTCGATCGCCTTTCGATCGACGAAGTGGTGAAATCGGCGGAAGCAGCGGCAGAGATTGGCATCCCCGTCCTTGCGCTCTTTCCCTACACAGACTCAGAAGGTCGGACACCGGGTGGTGACCTGGCGATGGACCCGGACAATCTCGTTTGCCGCACGGTCCGCGCAATCAAGCAGGCCGTGCCGAACATTGGCGTGCTGTGTGATGTGGCCCTCGATCCCTATACAAGCCATGGCCATGACGGTGTGATGGACGGTAATGTGATCCTCAATGATGAGACTGTTGAAATCCTCGTGAAACAATCTCTGGTCCAGGTGGAAGCCGGCTGCGACATCATCGCGCCCTCCGACATGATGGACGGGCGTGTTGCTGCCATCCGCAACGGCTTAGAGGCCGCCGGTCACACCAATACCCAAATCATGGCCTATGCCGCGAAATACGCCTCTGCCTTTTACGGTCCCTTCCGCGATGCCATCGGCTCATCCGGCGCTCTGAAAGGCGACAAACGGACCTACCAGATGGACCCGGCCAACACCGACGAAGCGCTGCGCGAGGTCGCCCTCGACATTGCAGAGGGGGCTGACTTTGTCATGGTCAAACCAGGCATGCCCTATCTCGACATCGTCACCCGCGTGAAGCAGGAATTCGGCGTGCCAACCTTCGCCTACCAGGTATCTGGCGAGTACTCGATGCTCGCAGGCAGCATTGAGCGGGGCTGGCTCGACCGCGACCGGGTAATCCTCGAAGCTCTGACCGGATTCAAACGCGCGGGCGCAGACGGCGTCCTCACCTACTTCGCAATGGATGCTGCAAAGCTTCTCATTCAAGGTTGATTTCTGCGCTCTCAGCGATCTGCTGCGCCTCATCCAGCCATCGACACGGCCCGTCAACGGCAACCACGGTCTCTGTCACAAATCCATTAAAGCCGGATGCGAGCGCGAGCGAATAAGCCCCCATCAGGCCGACCTCGATCCAGTCACCCTCCTGAATATCGTCCGGCACCAGAAACGGGCTGTCCAGAACATCAAGATTATCGCAGGTTGGCCCGAAGATTCGAAAGGCTTTCGGGTCACCCTTCAACGTACGACCACGACCAAAAGCGCGTGTTGGCATGATGAACTTGCCAATATTCACCTCTGACAAGCAGCCGTAAATTCCCTCGTTGACATAGAGCGTATCGCCTTTGCGCAAATGCACCTGCAACAGAAGCGAGCATCCGTCTACCACAAGCGCACGCCCCGGCTCGCACAGCAAAGGCATGTCGAGGGCGGTTTCCGTCACTGTATCGGAAATCACTTTCAGCATTGCCTCCAAGTCGACCTTAACCCCCGTGTAAGGCGCAGGAAAACCACCTCCAATATCGAGATAGGCAAGCTCGACCCCCGCCTTCTCGATAATCGTTTTTGCCGTCGCCAACGCGGTCCGATAGGCTTCGACATCAATACATTGACTGCCGACATGGAATGTAAGCGCGGGTCTCATGCCCCTTCGCGCCACATCCTGAAGTAAGCGTACCGCGTCGGCCGCAGACACACCGAACTTGGTCGACAGATCAAAAACAGCACCTGTCCCGCCAGTTGCAAAACGAACACTGATCGTTGCATCTGTGCCGACGATTTGTTCGATCTTGTCGAGCTCTTTGGCATCATCAATGACAAAGTCGGCAAGCCCGTAAACGTCTGCTGCAGTTTCCAGAGCGCCCCGCCCTTTAACGGGATGGTTGAAGTAACAGTTTGCGTCAGGCAACAAATCGCGCACTTGCGAAATTTCCGGCAAAGACGCAGTGTCAAATGAGTGAATACCAGCGCCAAAAAGCGTTTCCAGAATGAGTGGGTGAGGATTGCACTTCACCGCATAAAGCACCTCACCGGGAAAATGGTCGATAAACACGCTCACCTTCGCTCGGATCACATCTGGCCAAACCACGAAGATCGGGTAAGATGGATCAAGCTGGTCCATCATAGAGCGAACGGACGGAAAGCGTTGGATCTTCACGACTTATGCCTCAACCGTGCAATCAGGCTGGACGTGTCCCAACGATTGCCACCCATTTCCTGAACATCGGCGTAAAATTGGTCCACGAGCGCAGCAACTGGTAGCTGTGATCCATTGCGACGGGCCTCTTCCAGACAAATCGCTAGATCCTTGCGCATCCAATCGACCGCAAAGCCGTGCTCAAACTCGCCCGCGATCATGGTCTCAAAGCGGTTTTCCATCTGCCAGGATTGCGCCGCCCCTTTAGAAATCACGTCAATCACAGCTGCGGCATCAAGACCGGCATTCTCAGCAAACTGAATGCCCTCAGACAGGCTTTGCACAAGACCCGCGATACAGATCTGATTGACCATCTTGGTGAGTTGCCCGGCACCGGCAGGGCCCATCAAACGGACCGACTTAGAGAAACAATCAATCAGCGGCTGTGCCTGATGAAAAATAACTTCCTCGCCGCCAACCATCACCGTCAGCGCCCCATTTTCAGCTCCCGCCTGCCCGCCAGAAACCGGCGCATCGAGAACGCCGATGCCCCCATCCGCGCCGATTTCTGCAAGCTCCCGGGCAACACCAGCAGAAGCTGTCGTGTGGTCCACAAACACCGAACCTTTACCCATGCCTGCAAAAGCACCGTCAGCGCCGACCGTCACAGACCGCAAGTCATCATCATTTCCCACACAGCAAAAAATAAAATCAGCGCCCTTAGCTGCATCGCCAGGCGTCGATGCCATCGCCCCACCATGCTGGGCGACCCATCTCTCCGCTACAGCAGTGGTGCGGTTGAAGACCGTCACAGAGTGACCCATTTGGCTTAAATGACCCGCCATCGGGTAGCCCATGACACCAAGTCCAATAAATGCGACTGATTTATCCACGCCCACTGTTTTTGCCCTTATTCTGATGTTTGGGCACCTTTGTACCGGACACGGCACCCATAACGCAAAGACGCCACCAAATAGCCGAGAAGAAAAGAAACATGAGCGCAGTACGGAAAATCGGGAAATGGGCGGGGATTGTTTTGTTGGCGCTGATCGCCTCGATCGGACTCCTTCTCATGGATCGCTATGGCGCGGCCCGCCAATCAGTTGATGCCCATGACGGCAGTTTTCAGCTGGCTGGCCTCAAAGCCCCAGTTGAAATCATCCGCGATGAAAACAGCGTGCCCCATATCTTTGGAAGCAGTGAGGACGATGTCGCCTTTGGCCTCGGCGTGACCCACGCACAGGACCGGCTCTGGCAGATGGAGCTTGTCCGCCGTGTGGGCCAAGGTCGCCTCGCCGAATTGCTCGGCAGCTTCGCGCTGCCCGCTGATCGCTATCTCCGCACCCTTGATCTCTATGGACAGGCTCAGGCGACAGTTCCCAATCTCGCCCCAGAAACCCAATCCCTGCTTGAGGCCTATGCTGCTGGTGTAAACTCCTATCTCGCACAACGCGAAATCCCCCTGCCGCCGGAATTCCTCTTCATGGCTCATTCCCCGGAGCCGTGGGCCCCCGCAGACTCTGTGGTGATGATCAAACTCCTGGCGCTTGGCCTGTCTGGCAACGCAACACGAGAACTCTCACGGGCACAGCTGGCGGAAGTGCTGACGGCGGACCAGCTGGCAGCTTTTTTTCCACCCTATCCGGGAGATGGTCCCGTCGCGCTGCCTGACCTCGCGAGCCTTTACGCAGATACACCGATCCGAGAAGCCGCGGCCTCGATCCCTGATATCGGCCCCAAAGGCGCGTCCAATAATTGGGTTGTGGATGGCCGTCACACGGCAACTGGCAAGCCCCTACTCGCCAATGACCCACATCTGGGCATGCTCGCCCCCTCAATCTGGTATCTCGCCCACCTCTCCTATCCGGACCGTAATGTCGTCGGTGGCACCATTGCGGGTGTGCCAAGCATCGTCCTAGGTCGCAATGACCACATCGCCTGGGGCTACACGAATACCGGACCCGATACCCAAGACCTCTATGTTGAAAAGCTGAATCCAGACAATCCAAACGAATACCTGACACCGAGTGGATACCAACCGTTCGAGGAACGAACGGAAATCATCAAAGTCCGCTTTGGTGCAGATGAAACATTCACCGTGCGGTCAACCAGGAACGGCCCCGTCCTCCCATCTGACTTTTTTGGTGCGGACAAACTCATCGAGGAAGGTCATGTCCTCGCACTTTCCTGGACCGCGTTTGCGAGCCCAGATCTCACGATTGAGGCGGGCCACAACATCACCAAAGCCCAGAACTTCGAAGAGTTCCGCAACGCCCTTCGCTCTTACCTCGCGCCGATGCAGAACATGGTGTTTGCCAATGTCGAGGGAGAGATTGGGTTCATTGCGCCCGCACAAATCCCCGTGCGAAATGAAGCCCATGAAACTCTGGGGCTCATACCAACGCCCGGCTGGAAAGCAGAAAACAGCTGGACCGGCACAATCCCTTTTGAAGGCCTCCCACAAACGTTCAATCCACCGAGTGGCAAAATCATTACCGCAAACAACAAGATCGTCTCAGACAGTTATCCCTATTCCATCACCAAGCAATGGGACCTGCCATATCGCGCTGAGCGGATCGAAGAATTGCTAGCGGCATCAACTGAACACACCGTTGAGAGCTTCAACAAGATGTTGATGGACAATGGCTCAAGTTTCGCCGCCAAGTTCTCCCCCATGCTTCTCAGCATGGCAACGGACACGCCTGAGACTGCCGCGGTACGAACCCGCCTTGCTACGTGGGATCACAGAATGGACGGGAACAGGGCAGAACCTATTCTGTTTCTCAGCTGGATGCGGGAACTCACCCGCCTTGTCTATGCAGACGAGCTACGGCAAGAGTTCGGGTCTCGCTGGCGGTTCCGCCCTGTGTTCATGGAACAGGTTCTGACGGGCGTTGAAGGCAAAGACGCCTGGTGCGACAACACAACAACGCTCCATGTGGAAGAAAGCTGTTCTGCCCTTGTGGACGAGGCACTGACGAAAGCGCTCGCCGACTCGAAGGAACGATTTGGCGACGATTTGGAAACCTGGAGGTGGGATGAGGCACACCCCGTCGTGAACCGACATATTCCAGGATCATTTTTACCGCTAATCGGGGATGCATTGACCATCAAACGCCCTTCATCCGGTGGCAATCACACCATCAATCGCGGACAACACTCAATAGGGTCCAGCAATCCATTTGATAACATCCACGCCGCAGGCTACCGCGCCGTCTATGACCTCGCGGACCTTGATGCATCCCGCTACATGATTTCAACCGGGCAGTCAGGAAATCCGTTTTCGCCCAACTTCGATCATTTGGCGACTGTGTGGGCGGAGGGCGGCAGCATTGCAATCACCACCGACCGCGCCTCCATCGCCACCAGATCTCGAATGGAGTTAATCCCTGCCCCTTGAGCGTTACCGAATTGAGCCTTCACCCGCCAGGCGATACGATTTGCAGTGGGGCGACGAGTTGCGAAGACACTCGGCGTAATAAAGACGCAAGACCGACCCATCAAGGTTCATATCGTAGCAGTCTTTGGTGCCATAGGAGATGATTTCAGACTGATGGCACCAGCGATTGCCTTCAATCCACCAGCGACCACTGCCACGTTTCGACCGGGTTGACGACCGTTCCTGATGGTAGGTTTTGTAGTGGTAATAGATCAGCGTGACCCGACTTGTGCCGTCTGCATTGAGCTGGATCTCAACATTGGTGAGACGGTTACCGCCCTGAATATCCAGACGGCCCATCTCGAGAAAAAGAGTCTGGCCAGTCAGACGCGCACTGATCGCATTACCGGTCAGAGCGTTGCCGGGACGGTTTCGAATGGTTTCTTCCAGGTTTCCGCCGCCGCCATAATGATCATATCCCACAATGCCTGTGGACCCGCCGGGAGTGGCAATCTCTTCTTCGCCGCGCTGCTGCGTGGTCGCTGCCTGTTGCGGCTGCACGTCTTCATTGCGCCTCGTCGGCATCTGGTCCGTCACCTGTGGCTTGGGCTCCGGTTTCACTTCAGGTTTTGGTTCCGGCTTTGGTTCTGGCTCAGGCGTGGGTTCAGGAACTGGGTCAATATCCGCATCCGCGAAAGTCGGCGTTTGCTGATCCGGCCCATCAATCTGGGCAGCAGCATCATCATTATTATCGAGCCCGGCAGCGAGCTGAAACGTCAAGGCATCACCATCCCCGGGCCCTTCTGACCCGAAAATCCCGCCCCCCAACAGAAAATAGACCAACACCAATAAATGAAGGCCAACCGACCACAGCAACACGGTTCTAAGACGCGGCGCCTCAAACCCATTTAACTGGTCTGACTCCGCTACACTCATTCAGATTGCTCCGTCACAAGGTTCACCTCGCGCACGCCAACGTTACGAAGGCCCTCCATCAGCTTAATCAGTTCATGTGCAGGCGCATTCTCGTCTGCCTTGATTGAGACGTCATAGATACCCTGCTCATCCAGGAAATCACGCAATGCATAAGCCGCAAGATCGGCGCCCATAACACGGTCGCCCAGATAGACAAACCCGTCGGCTTCTACATAGAGCACTAAATCTTCAGATGCCCGCTTGTCATCCACTTGGCCCGCAGGCAGGTCGACATCCACATCATCGGTTGGTTGTAGCGTTCCGGCCAACAGGAAAAAAATCAGCAGGAGGAAGACCACATTGATGAGGGGTACAACAGACTCGTAAGGTCGACGCTGAGGAGATTCTTCGAAATCAATCATTATCTCAAACTCTCCACCCGTGACGTCCCAATGGACAGGGCACCGCCATTGCGGGCGGCTTCAATTGCCGAAATCAGAGGCTGCACTGCAGAGCCGTTTTCCGCCAGAATTGAAACAACAGCCTCCGGATCCCCACCGAGATTGTTGCGAATGCCCTCGCTCAACGCGTCAGGCGCAATCGGCTCACCGTCGAGCCGCAGGCTTCCGTCATTCAGCACCCAGACTTCGACCACATGACGGTCGGTCTCCACCTCTTCTGGATCTGGCGCGGGCGTCAGAACAGCGATTGACTGGGTCTGCAGAAAGGAACTCGCCAGCATAAAAAAGATCAGGAGCAGGAACACCACATCAATCAGCGGCGTTAAGCTCACGATCCTCTTTTTGTGGATTGCTTCATCAAACATGTGCAAACCGCCTTAGGCAGATTTAAGGGCTGCAAGTAACCTCGAGGACGCGTCACGCAGCGTGAGACGCGCCATATCCACCCGGCTTTCCAGGAGATTAAGCGACGCAATCGCTGGAATGGCGACCGCAAGACCGACAGCGGTCGTCAGCAACGCTACCCAGATCCCTCCCGACAGGATCGCCGGATCAACTTTGTTCCCTGCAAGCTGCAATTGTTGGAACGCATTGATCATCCCAATCACCGTCCCAAGCAGACCCAGCAATGGCGAAATATTCCCGATAACCTCAAGCCAGCGGAAATAGCTCTGCAAACCGCCCAATTCATTGCCGCCCACTCGGGCAATCTCTTCTTCCGCGCTCCCGCCATTCTGTGCGCCTTCAACGCCAGCCAGCAATGTCCGCGCTACAGGTGAGCGCGTCTTGCGAAGAACCGCCGCAGCTCCGTCTGTATCACCGGATTTGACTTTGTCGATAGCCACATCAATGAAGGCCCGCCGTGTCAGGCCTGCACGCCAGAACTGAAACACTTTGAGCAGAATAATCGCGAGAGACAAAACCGAAAGAGCGAGCAGAATGACCACAATGGGGCCACCTTTGTCCACTAGCGGAATAAGCTCCCATATACCGCCGTCAGTCCCGGCGGCCGCAGCTGCCGCATCAAGCCCGGTTAGCGTTTCCGCGCCCTCGGTTGCTGCTTCCACCGTTGCATCAGCGGCTGCGTCCACATTTGCAGCTGCCTCTTCACTCACTACACTTTCCTCATCGGCCACCGGTATCACTCCCCCAAACAGCCCGATTGCACTCGAGCCGAACAATTAGTAACGTGATTTTACTAGAACATTGGAAAGGCGATTTGGTCAACCCGGATTTGTGCTGATCGCTAAATCAATTTATTCGGTGCAATCGCTTCGACAAAAGATCAAAATCTGGCTACCAAGCATCTCTAGCGTACCGGTTAGTCACAAGAGCCCACAAAAAACAACGAGCCTAAAGAGCTAGATGGTTAATCAAGACACAGACCGCGATGAACTGGATCCCTTCTATTTCATTGAACTATTTTCAGAAGTGGGGTCACTGCTTCAGCACAATTACGACAGCCGCAGTGGCTTAAGTCGAAACCAGACACGCGTCATCGTAACACTGCTGAAGACAGACGGTCTGACACAGACGGAACTCGCGGATGCACTGGGCATTCACAAAGTTTCCGCCGGTATTTATATCTCTGAACTTGAGGAAATAGGTTTGGTTGAACGCAAACCCCACCCGCAAGACGGTCGGGCAAAGTGCATTTTCCTGACCCCGATCCTCCATGAATTGAGGTCCGGCGGCGAAGACATAGTCAGGGACATGCACAGAGGCGTCATCGAGGGAATTGAACCTGAGGAATATCTACGACTCCTCGGATATATGCGCCTCATGCGCGACAATCTCAAAAAGATGACGCCGACCCCGCCTCCGGAGCGCACACCCGATTAGGTGGCAAGTGCGCAATAGCCACCTCGGTGATAGATCAAGGGTGACTCAGCACTGGGCTGCTGGAAAGACTTCACACGCCCAACCATGATGATGTGATCGCCGGCATCATGCCGGGCATGGACGTCGCATTCAAACGTCGCCAATGCCTCCGACAGATACGGACACCCGTTCACACCATTGTCAACTGGAATGCCATCCAGATGCGGTTGGCCAGAGCGCGAAAGACGGTTGGAGAGGTCCATCTGCGCGGCCGCGAGGATATTGATCGTAAACCCCTCACACTTCTCAAACGCCTCAAGCCGATCTGACCCTTTGTCCAGGCACCACAAAACCAGCGGCGGGTCGAGGGATACTGAGGAAAAGGAATTGACCGTAATACCAATAGGGGCATCGTCGCCGACCTGTGTAGTCACAATGGCAACGCCGGTCGCAAATTCTCCAAGAGCGTTGCGAAGGGAGCGACTATCAAGGGTGTTCATCTGGCTTTCCAATGCAGTATTGATTTCTTAACAGACATTTCCGATTGGTGAAGAAAATCACCTGAGCCCTTTTAGGCAAGCCAGAAATTCGGCGCAACCCACATTCTCGAAACCTGATTTGCATAAGCTTCAGCAGTTTACCCCAATAGGTGAAGAAACGTGCCCGTCTTATAGGTTCCTTCAACACCATATTAACAATGCCTGAGCAGAATGAGCCTGGAAAAGTGTTGGCCAGGATGGCTGCTACGTAGTGGGCTTGTAGTGGCGTGACTGGATCACAGGTAAGGGCGGTCTCGCGATGCAGCTGATTGTTGGTATTATAGTAGTCTCTGTCTGCGTGTTTGGCGGTTATGCCGCAATGGGCGGCAAGCTTGGCGTGCTCTGGCAGCCGTTTGAATTTGTCATCATTCTAGGTGCCGCATTGGGTGCCTTCATCATTGGCAACCCCAGCAGTGTTCTGAAAAACATGGGCAGCATCTTTGGCACCATGTTTAAAGGCTCCAAATATTCCAAAGAAGCCTTCCTGGAACTGCTTGGTCTGCAATTCACGCTGTTTAAACTGGCTAAAGCGAAAGGTTCCCTTGCGCTTGAGGCCCATATCGAAGATCCCCACAGCTCCGATATTTTCAATCAGTTTCCCATCTTCGCTTCTGACCACCACGCCGTGGAATTCATGTGCGACTACTTACGCATGATCACGCTGGGCACTGAAAATGCGCATGAGCTTGAAGCCTTGATGGATGAGGAACTCGAAACCCATCATCAGGAACAGGAACTTGCTGTCGGCGCCATGCAGGCGCTGGGGGACGGTACTCCTGCCCTTGGCATTGTTGCTGCTGTGTTGGGTGTGATTAAGACCATGGGGTCCATCGACCAACCGCCAGAAATTCTCGGCCACCTCATCGGCGGTGCGCTTGTTGGGACCTTCTTTGGTGTGTTTGTCGCTTATGGCTTCTTCTCACCGATGGCCAGTTTTCTGAAAGCTGCCTACGAGGCAGAAAGCAAATACTACCTCTCAATGAAGGCGGGACTGCTCGCTCACATGAATGGCTATGCACCGGCGGTCTCGGTCGAGTTCGCCCGCAAAGCAGTGATGACGCCTTACCGTCCAACCTTCGCTGAAGTTGAAGAGTCGACCGGTAACCTCACCATACCGACAAGTTAAGCTGTAGCCCATCATGTCAATGAACGAACAACCCATCATCATCAAGAAGGTGAAGAAAGCGGCCCATGCCCACCACGGTGGTGCATGGAAAATCGCCTACGCCGACTTTGTTACCGCGATGATGGCGTTCTTTTTGTTGATGTGGCTGATCTCCATGACGACACCTGAACAAAAACAGGGCCTTGCCGATTATTTTGCGCCCGCAAGTGTAAGCCGGTCAACCTCCGGCGCTGGTGGCGTTATGGGCGGCACGGCGTTTGACGTGGACGGTTCGCGCATGGCCGGATCGGCACCAAAGGTGATGATGTCAATCTCAACACCAGCAGCGCCAAAGAGCCCGGAATCTGAAAACCAGCGAACAGCAGCAAGTTCCGATGGCAAAGACTCATCAAACGGCGAAGCGCCTGGAACAGCTGACTTTGAATCCTCTGCCCTTGAAAAAGACCAAAACGCTGCGAATGACCAAAGTCAGTTTGCAAGCGCCGCCGCAAGCCTACGTCAGTCCATGCAGGACCTTCCTGAACTTGCGGAACTATCGCGGAACATCATCATCGAGGAAACCCCTGAAGGGCTTCATATTCAACTGACAGACCAGGACGGCCGCTCCATGTTCCCTCCGGGACATGCAGAACCCTATGAGCGCACACGCCTGGTTCTGGAGCAGGTTGCAAAGGTCATACAGCAGCTGCCCAATCGGCTTGTCATTACCGGACACACCGATGCGGCTCCGTTGGACGGCATTCCGGGTTACTCCAATTGGGAGTTGACCGCAGATCGCGCGAACGCAACCCGGCGCATATTGCAAATGAATGGTGTGAAGTCAGACCAAATCGCAGAGGTCGCAGGCAAAGCAGATTCCGATCCGCTCTTTCCCGAGGACGTCTATCTGCCTGCAAACAGGCGTGTGGGCATTCTTCTGCTGAACGAAGCCCCTGTGATTCCGCCAGGTTTCGGACGCTAAACCCCTCTTGCGGAAACTGCTCCAACTCCCCAAATATCCCTGAGGGCCTTTCTGGCATCAGGAGAATTTGAATGGACGACGCCCAAGGCTATTCGAGGGGCCGCTTTCCGTCGAGCGACTATATCAGGGACAGCTTCAAAGCAGCAGGCGCACCAAACCCTGTCGACAACCCAGAAGCTTTTAAAGGTTTGTTGCGCTCCCGTGTTCTTGCCTTCCTTGCCGATTTCGCCGCCATCGTCGTTCTGCTCTTCGCTGCATCCATCCTCTTTGGCATACTTGGCATTCTAAGTCTCGGTGTTTTATGGCCAGGATTTGGTCTTATCACGCCTGTGCTGTTTTTTGCCTATTTTACGATAACGCTGGGTGGCTCACGGTCGGCAACGCCCGGAATGCAATGGCAAGGCATCGAAATGCGGACATGGGACGGCTTCCGCCCTGGCTACGTTCAGGCATTCGTGCAAACCTTGTTGTTTTATATTACCGCAACCCCGCTATTTGGCTTGTTGCTGGTGGTCGCGTTTTTCAATAGAAGAAAACGCTTTCTTCATGACTTTCTCTCGGGATCGGTGTTTGTCCGAACCAGCGCTGTATAATATACAAAATCCCGCAATCACAATCATTCTGTGCGACGGCTCGCAAATTTGCGATATGATGCGTGTTCACGAAACGCGGCAACAACGGTCAAACACTAATCTATGCAAGCACTTGCCCCCGAGACGTGGCAGATGTGGGTCACCTTTGGCGCCATAATCGCTGCGATTGTGCTCTACAGCACCGAGCGACTTACGCTTGAATTGACCTCCTTGCTCGTAATCGGGTTCTTCCTGGTTTTTTTCACGCTTTTCCCGGTGTTAGCGGCAGACGGAACAAACCTTCTCTCCAGCGCTCAGTTGCTCGCAGGCTTCGCCAATCCGGCCCTGGTTGCCGTGTTGTCGCTCCTCGTCGTCGGCCAAGGACTGTTCCATTCAGGCGCGATGGAAGCACCCACCCAGTGGATTGCCTCCATCGGCGGAAGCAAACCCAAAACGACCCTTGTTGGAACGCTCTTCTTTGTAGCCGCTATCAGCGCATTCTTGAATAACACGCCAGTAGCGGTCATGTTCATTCCGGTCCTCGTCACCCTCGCCGCGCAGTTGCGCAAACAGGCGAGCCAGGTCATGATGCTACTAAGTTTTGTCTGCATCCTCGGCGGCATGACCACGCTCATCGGGTCGTCGACCAATCTTCTCGCCGCAGGTATCACCGCAAGTCTGGGTCTCGGCCAGATTGGCTTTTTTGATTTTTCAATTCCTGGCCTCGTTATGGCGAGCGTTGGCATGGTCTATGTGCTTTTTGTAGCGCCCCGAATATTGCCAAAGAGGGAAGGACTGACTGATGAACTGGGTCATGGGTCCGGCAAACAATATATTGCGCAGATACACCTCACCTATAATCACCCGCTTGTTGGCGAGACGGCAGTAGCCGGCATGTTTCCGTCACTAAAGGAAATGACCGTTCGCATGGTGATGCGCGGCGAGCGCCCTATTCTGCCGCCCTTTGATGAAATCACTCTACAGCCAGGCGACACACTCATTCTGGCAGCCACTAGGCAAAGCCTTACCGACGCTCTCAAATCGAGCTCGAGTATTTTTCGCGGGATGTTGGAAGAAGCACTTCACGCCGATGATGGCGAGGAGGCTCCGGCTGGCTCCGGGAAAATTACTTTGGTCGAAGCCGTTGTCGCGCCAGGTTCCCGCATGATTGGCCGCAACATCGAACAGATCGGCTTTCGCCACGAAACCGGATGCATCGTGCTGGGTATTCAGCGGCGCAGCCGCATGATCCGAGCGCGCATGAGCGACATTCGTCTGGAAGACGGCGATGTTCTGCTTATCCTCGGCGAAGCTGACGATGTCCAGGGTCTGCGCTTTAACAGAGACGTCATCCCACTTGAATGGTCTGCAATGGAAATTCCGGACATCCGCCGGGCCTGGCGCGCACGAATAATTTTTGGCGGCAGCATCCTGGCAGCTGTCACTGGCGTGGTTCCAATCGAAGTGGCAGCACTAGCAGGTGCCGCTGGCATGATCGCTTTTGATGTACTCAACATCCGACAGGCGTCCCGCGCAGTTGATCGGCGTATCTTCTTACTGGTTGGGGCAGCGCTCGCCATGGGTGCTGCCCTACAGTTTACCGGCGGTGCCGGTTTCCTTGCACATGCCGTTGTCACAGCATTTCAGGGTGCGGGAACGGCAGTTGTATTGTCGGCCTTTTTCCTGCTGATTGCCGTCATGACCAATATGCTGAGCAACAATGCGACGGCGGTTCTCTTCGTGCCGATTGCTGCTGGCACGGCGCAGGAGCTCGGCGTCGACCCCATGATCTTCATCTACGCGGTCATCTTTGCGGCAAACTGTTCTTTCGCAACACCGATGGGTTATCAAACCAATCTTCTGGTGATGGGCCCTGGGCACTATCAGTTCCGCGACTTTTTGAATGTTGGCGGCCCTCTGATTATAATCCTCTGGATTACATTCTCGTTATTTGCACCATGGTACTATGGTCTCTGAAACACATGGACTGAGGGTAGAGAAATTACAGGACGGGCCTTGATCAAGTGACGACACAGTTTGGATCAAAATTTCCGCAATTCTATATTACGGCACCGTCCAAGTGCCCCTATCTCGACGGCTTCTACGAAAAGAAGGTGTTTACCCACCTGATGGGCGAAAATGCCGATCTGCTAAACAATGCCCTCACTCATGGCGGTTTCCGACGCAGCCAGAATATTGCCTACCGTCCAGCCTGTGATGATTGCTCAGCCTGCGTCTCGGTCAGAGTGCTAGTGGATCAGTTTGCCGAAACCAAGTCCTTCAAACGCATCCGCAAAATCAATAATGATCTGGCCCGGACTACCCAAGATCCGATAGCAAGCGAAGAACAGTTCAGCCTGCTACGCGCCTATCTTGATGGTCGCCATGCAGAAGGCGGCATGTCAGACATGACGGCCCTTGATTATGCCTCCATGGTCGAAGACACGACGGTGAACACAGGTGTCTTCGAGTATCGGGAACGCCAGGAACTGGGCAGCGAAACTCAAGGCCCACTAACAGCTGTTGCCCTGACAGACCGTCTCGAAGACGGACTTTCGATGGTCTACTCCTATTTCGACTCCAGCCAGCCAAACAGAAGCCTTGGCACCTATATGATTTTGGACCATATCACCCGCGCCCGTCAGCTGGGGCTCCCTTACGTTTATCTTGGATATTGGGTCTCTGGCTCCCAGAAAATGGCTTACAAGGCACGCTTCAAGCCGCTTGAGGGGTTGCGCCCGGAAGGCTGGGAAGTCCTCGCGGACGACTGAAACAGGTCTCTCAATCGAGCGCGCTAAGCCCCTCGAAACACTGCAAAATCCCCCTCTTATGCCATTGCGTGCGAGGCCTCGCTCCCTATACTGAGCCCAACTAATCAGCCGGTCGCCCTCAGGCCGTCCGGCAAGGGGCAATACGTGGGTACCGGGAGTTACAAACCATGAAGCGGCGTTCATTTTTGGCAGGCGCAGGCGTCGCCGCGACTGCAGCTACGACCATCGCAACACCAGCAATCGCGAACAGTCCCCGAACCCTGAAGATGGTCACCACCTGGCCAAAGAATTTCCCGGGTCTCGGCGTCTCTGCAGAACGGACAGCAAAGCGGATTAACGACCTCACCAATGGCGAGCTCGAAGTTAAAGTCTTTGCCGCCGGTGAATTGGTTCCTGCCCTGGAAGCTTTCGACACGGTCTCAAGTGGCGCTGCAGATATCTACAACGGCGCTGAATATTACTGGCAAGGAAAATCTGTCGCCTATAACTTCTTCACCGCTGTCCCCTTTGGCATGACGGCGAATGAAATCAACGCCTGGATCTACTGGGGTGGCGGTCAGACGCTTTGGGACGAGCTCGCTGAGGGCTTCAACATCAAACCCTTCATGAGCGCCAATACGGGCGTCCAGATGGGCGGCTGGTTCCGCAAGGAAATCAACACACTTGAAGACTTCAAAGGCCTGAAAATCCGCATGCCGGGTCTGGGGGGCGAAGTGATGCGTCGCCTTGGTGCCGCAGCAGTCACCCTGCCCGGCAATGAAATCTACCAGGCCCTGCAAGCAGGCACAATTGACGCCACAGAATGGGTCGGCCCATGGAACGATGTCGCGTTCGGATTCCACCAGGTCGCCGACTATTATTATTGGCCGGGCTTCCATGAGCCAGGCTCAGCGCTGGCAACAGGCTTCAACCTGGAAGTCTGGAATTCCCTGACGCCGTTCCAGCAACAGGCCATCCAGACGGCATGCCAAGCAGAAAACAATTACACCCTGGCCGAATTCAACCATTTCAACGCCACATCACTCCAAACGCTGGTCAGTGAACACGGCGTAAAGCTTCGTTATTTCACGCCAGAAATCATGGCGGGTATTAAGGAACAGTCCGACATCGTTCTGGAAGAGGCTGTGGGAACCGACGATATTACCAAACGGGTATATGAAAGCTTCAAGGCGTCTCTGGATGCCTCCCGCGAATGGACTCGGATCGCCGAGCAGGCATTTACCGAAGCACGTGGCTGATTTTGACTACGCTCACGAAAGTTGCTGATTGGATTGACGCTTTCTCCGATCGCACGGGACGGATCATCGCCTGGGCAGCCCTGCTCATGGTCTTGATCCAGTTCGCCGTCGTGATGATGCGCTACGTGTTTGGTCTCTCCAGCGTCTGGATGCAGGAAAGCATTTTTTATCTCCACGGCATCCTGTTTATGTTGGCGGCGGGCTACACGCTCTATTGTGATGGCCATGTCCGGGTCGACATTTTCTACCGGGAAGCATCACCGAGATACAAAGCGACCATCGACCTGATTGGGACCATTCTGTTTCTGTGGCCAGTCGGAATTCTCGTGATCTATGTCTCATGGCCCTATGTCGCGAGCTCCTGGAGAGTCCTTGAAGGCTCACGGGAAACCAGCGGCATCCCAGCAGTTTTCCTACTAAAGACGATTATTCCGGTCTTTGCGGCATTCATCATCCTGCAGGGCCTGTCGATGGCCATTCGCTCCATCCTGACCCTCAGCGGACAAGCACCAACAAAAGACAAAAATAGCAGCGCGTCGGAGATTATCTGATCATGACCGCGGATGTTCTCGATGTCCTGATGTTCGCGGTCGCCTGCATCGTGCTCCTGTCGGGCTTCCCCGTTGCCTTCACGCTGGCCGGTGTCGCCCTGCTGTTTGCGCTTGTCGGCATTACGCTCGGCATTTTTGATCTCGGATTTTTAGGCGCTCTCCCGTCTCGCATCTTTGGCACCATGACAAATGAGACGCTGATCGCCGTGCCTCTCTTTGTCTTCATGGGAACCATGCTGGAACGGTCCAAGGTCGCTGAGGAACTTCTGGAAAGCATGGGCCAGCTCTTCGGCTCCCTCAGGGGCGGGCTTGGATACTCCGTCTCGATTGTGGGCGCTCTGCTTGCTGCGTCGACCGGGATCGTCGGCGCGACGGTTGTGACAATGGGGCTCTTGTCCTTACCGACCATGCTACGGCGCGGCTATGACATTCCCCTTGCAACCGGAAGCATTGCTGCAGCCGGGACCCTCGGACAGATCATTCCCCCCTCCATTGTCTTGGTGCTGCTGGGTGATGTTCTGTCGAACGCCTATCAACAGGCACAGACATCTCAGGGGCTGTTTGTGCTCGAAACCATGTCTGTGGGCGATCTCTTCGCAGGTGCGCTCATTCCAGGTTTCATGCTGGTGGGTCTCTATATCGCCTATCAGATATTCCGCGCCGCGGTGCATCCCGCATCGAGCCCCGCCATGCCTGCCGATGAAACACTGAACCGCAGCGAGCTCTACAAAAAGACGGTTCGGGCACTAGTGCCGCCGGTTCTGCTCATCCTTTCCGTCCTCGGCTCTATTTTAGGGGGGATCGCCACGCCCACAGAGGCAGCTGGGGTTGGCGCAATCGGATCCCTGCTCCTCGCTGGCTACCGTCAGGAAGGCGCTAAACGCGCAATCATCATTGCGACGGCCAGCCTCATAAGCATCCTCCTTCTGACCAGTATCGTCGACCTGCGAGTGACCCGAACGGAAATCAGCGCAGGCGAACAAGTAGCAATAGTCCTTGCTGGGCTCCTATCGCTTGGCATCGCCTGGGGCGTTGTCATCAGTTGCCTCAGGCTCTTTGGCGGCGGCATCCTCTCAGACGTGGTCCAATCGACCACCCGCACCAGCTCAATGGTCTTCGTGATCCTGATTGGGGCTGCCCTCTTCAGTCTTGTATTCAGGGGACTGGGGGGAGACGAAACCGTACAGGAGTTCCTACTCCATGATCCAGAAAGCTGGGCGACACATCTCTTTGGACCTTTGGCACCCGTTGTCATCGTGATGGCAGTTATGTTCATCCTTGGCTTCTTCCTGGACTTTATCGAGATCACCTTTGTCGTTGTTCCCATTGTCGCGCCCATATTGCTGGTGATGGGCTTTGACCCGATCTGGCTTGGAGTGATGATGGCGATCAACTTGCAGACGTCTTTTCTGACCCCACCTTTTGGCTTTGCGCTTTTCTATCTTCGAGGCGTCGCCCCAGACGAAGTCCGCACTGCCCAAATTTACCGAGGCGTTATTCCCTTTGTTTTCATCCAGATCCTGGCACTCATTATCATTGCGCGTTACCCGCCAATTGCGACCTGGCTACCAGAAGTGATATTTGGATGAACCGCCCCAGACTGTTAGGCTTCCTTCATGCGTATACCTGATTTTCTCAAACCCGGCCGGGGTCTCGGCGCTTTCTCGCCAATGACCCTCGTGCTTGTTTTCGGCATCCTCGCCATTGGCCTTGCAAGCGAATACGGACTGGTAAACTTTCAGGATGATCTGGAGTTGAAAGTCTCTGGAGAAGTTGGCGCGCAGTCTGGAGACACCATCCCGCTGCAGGTCCAGGTCCAGCTCATCAACAATACAGACAATGAAATGGCGCTGACAGCCCCGACCCCTTGCAAGGTTTTCAAGTGGGTTCTGGTTGATAGCCGCCGCGACTTTGTTCAGGCGAAGTTGGATGAAGCCTGTCCGCAGGTGATGATGCAGGGGAGCCTGCCAGCAAACAGCAACACAACTGAGGCCTTCGTCCTCGACATTGATGCGACACGCCTGCGCCCGGATACGAGCTACGAACTCCGCGTGAGCTATTGGGGCACCATGGGCACCCTACCCGTCAACTTTGTCTTCGACCTGCCGCAGTAAGCCTCTACTCGAACTTGTTGCCAAACTTCTCAGTTCGCGGGAAACCCTTAGGTGGCAAGCGGCCCGCCTGGGCACGCGCACCCATCCAGTCTTTGAGCTCGGTTTTGGTGAAGCTGCGCGCACGCCCAGAACGATCGAAGATCGTGAGCCCTTCTTTCAGTGAGAATGTCTTCACGTCTGAAAGGCCGCCATCCTTGTATTTTTGCAGGCGCACTCCTTTGCCGCGTCCCATCTCAGGCACGTCGTCGATTTTGAAGAGGAGCAGCTTTCTATTCTCTCCAATCACCGCGATATGGTCTCCATCAACAACCGCGCAGGCACATGCCTCATTGTCGCCAGAAACATTAATGGTTTGTTTGCCAGGGCGACGCAGCGCCACTACTTCGTCTTCAGGCACGATGAACCCATGCCCCGTGCGCGAGGCCACCAGTAACTTTCGTCCAGGTTTGTGGATGAAGAGCGCAACGATATCGTGCCCCTCTTCCAGATCAATGAAGAACCGGATGGGCTGGCCATTGCCGCGACCACCGGGAAGCCGGTCCGCAGGAATGGTGTAGAAACGACCATCCGTGGCAAACAGCAAAATCTTGTCGGTTGTCTCTGCATGGAGCACAAACCGCTCTCGGTCGCCCTCTTTATATTTGAGGTCGCCGGTCTTCTCCATATGCCCCTTCATGGAGCGGATCCAGCCCTTGTCTGAACAGACGATCGTGATCGGCTCCTTATCGATCATCGCCTCAAGAGGCACGTCTTCCAGAACAGGCGCGTCGCCAAGCGTTGAGCGCCGTCGGCCAAGCTCTGTTTTCGGACCATACTCTTTCTTGAGTTCGCTGATCTCACCAGAGATCACTTTCCACTGATCCGGATCAGATTTCAGCAGTGCCTTGATCTTCCGCCGCTCTGCGGTGAGATCTTTATGCTCCTTCTTGATTTCAATTTCTTCGAGCTTGCGCAAAGCCCGCAGACGCATATTGAGGATTGCCTCGGCTTGATTGTCGGTGAGGTCGAACGCCTTCATCATGAACTGCTTAGGCTCGTCTTCTTCACGAATGATCCGGATCACCTCATCCAGATTGAGGTAAGCGATCAGATAGCCCGCCAGTATCTCCAGGCGGCGCTCAATCTTCTCAAGCCGGAATTTGCTCCGACGAACCAGAACCTCTTTGCGGTGGTCAAGCCACGCTTTCAGCGCATCGCGCAGGTTCATCACGCCCGGTACCTGGCCGGCGGACAACACATTGAGGTTAAGCGGAATGCGAACTTCCAGGTCACTCGTCTTAAAGAGCGACTCCATCAAATGTTCCGGGTCTACATTCTTACTCCTGGGAACCAGAACAAGCCGGACATCTTCTGCAGACTCGTCCCGAACATCGTCCAGCAAAGGCAGCTTCTTAGCGAGAAGCAGGTCTGCGATCCGCTCAATGAGCTTCGCTTTCTGAACCTGATACGGGATTTCAGTGACAACGATCTGCCAACTGCCCCGGGCACCTTCTTCTTTTTCCCACCGGGCCCGCAAGCGGAAGCCGCCACGCCCCGTCGCATAGGCTTCCTGGATCGCCTCTTTGTTCTCCACAATGATACCGCCGGTCGGAAAGTCTGGGCCGGGAACCATTTCCACCATCTTCGCTGCGGTTGTGTTCGGGTGCTTGATCAGATGCAACGCAGCCGTACACAGCTCACCCACATTGTGCGGCGGAATGCTGGTCGCCATACCAACCGCAATGCCGTTCGCGCCATTGGCCAAGAGGTTGGGAAAGTTGCCTGGCAGGACAACCGGTTCGCGCTCCTCCCCGTCATAGGTCTCCCGGAAATCGACCGTATCCTCGTCGATCCCGTCCAGCAGTCGCTGAGCGACCTCCGTCAGTCGGGTTTCCGTGTAGCGCATGGCGGCAGCATTATCGCCATCAATATTCCCGAAATTGCCCTGTCCTTCGGCCAGCGGATAGCGCTGTGCAAATTCCTGGGAAAGCCTGACAAGCGCATCATAGATCGCCTGGTCGCCATGAGGGTGATAACGCCCCATCACATCACCAACGATACGCGCTGATTTCTTAAACCCGGAGTTGGGATCAAGCTTCAACTGCCGCATGGCATGGAGCAACCGCCGATGCACCGGCTTCAGGCCATCTCGCACATCAGGCAATGCCCGATGCATGATGGTCGACAGCGCATAGGCGAGATAACGCTCTTCCAGCGCTTCACGCAGATTGACTTCTTGATCGGGTGTTTCTGGGGGCAATACGGCCTTTGTCATGCCTGATTTATAGCGAGATTCGGCGCTACTCCCAGCCGAAATCCGCTCAAAAACAACAAAGAACCAACATCACGGAGAGTTCACGCACTGTGACGCCCTGAGATCGCTGCGCTGGCTATGCTTTCTCCGACAATGGAGAGAAGAATGGCCCACTCCCGACAACAGCGCCTATCCCACCTCACTATGGGCTTCTTGGTGGTGCTGGCCCTCATGGCCCACTTGGCGCCAACAAAGGCCAGCGAAACAGATGATCTGCAGACGGCCTCCATGGCTGCTCAGCTGCTGTCTCAGTCCCCGGTTCTGCGGCGGGTGTCCATCGAGTGGCTGAGGGATGTCGGCGGCAAACCAGCCATCCCCGCCCTTATTCGCGGTCTCAGGTTCACCCCAGATGAGCGAGAGCTCATCATCAATGCCCTCGAAACCCTGACCGGTGAACAAGCGGGCAAGCGATGGCACGACTGGGTTCTCTGGCAGGAGGCCCACCCAGAGGTTCGGCCGTTCGACGGTCATGACAGCTTCCTCACCACTCTCTTCACCGCTATCGACCCGAATTTCGTCAGTTTCGTCTATCCCGGTGTCAGCCATAAAATCCGCCTGGAGGAGATTGTTTGGGGCGGTGTTTATAAAGACGGCATACCGGCCCTCACAAACCCTGATTTGATTGAGGCCGCCGACGCAGACTATCTGACCGACGATGAGCTCGTATTTGGTGTCTCGATCAATGGCGATGTGCGGGCTTATCCTCTACGAATTATGGACTGGCACGAGATGTTCAACGACGTCATCGGCGGCGTGCCGGTGTCACTCGCCTACTGCACACTGTGCGCATCCGGCATTCTTTTCGACACAAGACGGCCAGACGGATCAAACTTTACATTCGGCAGCTCCGGTTTTCTCTATCGGTCGAACAAGCTGATGTATGACCATCAGACACAGTCTCTCTGGAGCCAGTTCACCGGCAAACCGGTCGTCGGGCGTCTCGCAGACTCTGACATTGAACTCAAGACGCTGCCCGTTGCCATCACCAGATGGGGTGACTGGAAGACCAACAATCCGGCAACGAAAGTACTGGCGATCGAGACTGGATATCGTCGCGACTATCGCCCAGGAAAACCCTATGGCGACTATTTCGAAAGCGCCGACTTGCTTTTCCCCGCCCTTGTCGAGCGAACGGAGTTGAATGCTAAAGACTATGTTTTCGCTCTCAGATCGTCCGGCATCGACAAGGCCTGGTCGCTCGCAAGTTTTGAAAACGAGCCGGTTATCAATGACGTCGCCGGCGCACTTGCACTCACCCTGATCGGTGATGCGAAGACCCGGTCCGTGCGTGCGTATCGAACTGATGGAACCAAATTCGAGAAAACGGATGATCCGCGACAAGTAGTCGCAAACGGAGAAAGATGGGAGGTCACCGAGGAAGCCCTGACAAACGTTGCTGGAACGTCCTTTCCAAGACTGCCCGGTCACATCGCCTACTGGTTTGCCTGGTCAGGCTATCTCGGCGATAGTGGCGAGCTGGCGGACGTGTCGAAAGACTAGCAATCACTTCTCTCACGTCGGCCCGAATGTGCAAGCCCGGCCGGAGAGAGTCCTATGAGTGCTGTTGAAACATCCATCAATCCAATAGAAGAGTGCCTGGAACGCATCGCCGCAATTCACGGCGATCCGACCGACCTGGTTTACAAGCGGCTATTTGCCAAGCATCCAGAAATGCGTGACTTGTTCTTACTTGACCGAGATAACAGCGTGAAAGGAAATATGCTCGCGCAAGTTATTGAATGCTTCCTCGACTTCACAGGCGAGAAGCACTACGCGACCAGCCTGATCGCAACCGAGAAGATTAATCACGATCAGATCGGGGTCCCGCCTGAAACCTTCGAAACCTTCTTCATCACGGTCGTCGAAACATTTCGAGAAATACTGGGCGAACACTGGACCGATCACGACGAAAGAACGTGGACCAATTTGATTACGGATCTAAGCAAGGCAGCGGCCCAACAATAAGCATCGAACCAGTCCCAACGATCTAGTTTTTAGCAAAAATAGATCCGTTCCAAGAGGGCCATAATCGGCTTAAAATAAAGGACAAGGATGATTCTTTGTATGCGAACTTTGGGTTTGCATAAAATTTACCACAAAATGTTGGTGGTCATTTAGTCACTGTAAGGAGTTTCCAGTTAACAATCGCTGATGAATTAAAACGACTTAGCGAGAAATGCTATGGCATCGCCCAGTTATGATCTCAGTGTACTGACGGCAATGTTTGTGGACGACAGTCCCTACATGCGTAAGCTGATCCACGACCTGCTGACCCTCATGGGTATCGGCAAAGTGATCACAGCAGCAGACGGCGAGTCGGCGCTTAAGATGTATAAGGAGCAATCGCCCGATCTGTTGATCACAGATGCCAACATGGCACCAATGGATGGATTTGAATTCGTTCGTCGCATCCGAATGGATGCAGACAACCCCAACCCATTTGTCCCCATCATCATGCTTTCAGGCCATGTCGAAATGGCGAACATCGAAAGAGCCCGAGACCAAGGCGTGACGGAATATCTCGCTAAACCAGTTTCAGCCCAAAGCCTCATGACCCGTGTGATCAGCGTGATAGAACGCCCACGACAATTTGTGAAAGTGGGGCCCTATTTCGGCCCCGACCGGCGCCGACACACCGACGATGTTTATTTCGGTGAAGACAAACGCGGCGATGAACAAGGTCATAAGGTGCAAGATTCAGATGACGCCGAAACTTGGGCAATCTGATTCAACCCTCAGAATTGAAACAGACTAAGTACGGACCTAAAGCGAGCATAGACCGATGACCACAAAAGCTGACAAATCGAAGGAAGGACGCAAGCCCGCGCCTGTCGGCAAACGTGGCGGCGATAAAAAGGGTGATCCGTGCGAGTTCATCAATCCGCCAAATCTCCTGCTGGCAAAAGTAACCCATGACCCAAGCCTGAAGCACGTGCGCAATCTCACAGAAAGCAAATATAAGCCGGACAAAGCGCGTTTGAAAAAGATGACAACGCTTATCACCGAGAACCAAGAACGGTGTGTTGCAACACTGAACGAGAAAATCAAGCAGATAGAGCCCGTCTACCGGGGATTGCAAGACGGCACGCTCCCCGACCGGGAACCATTTATCGAAGAGTGCAAAGACATACATGGTGCGGCAAAAGCGCTTGATCACATGCCGGTCATCCGCATTACGGCATCGCTTTTGCGATACCTGCGGGCCAACATCTCTGAGGCTGAACTGGAGCCTGCCGTCTTCACAGCCCACCTTGACGCGCTCTTCAACAGGAATGCGCTTGACGTAAAACTTGATGCGCCAACGAAGCTCGTTCTCACCGCGCTGGAAGCACTCGTCGACCATGCAGTCACGGCAAAGACTTAAGACGCTCTACTGCTCTCCAGGTGGCGTAGCCTTCGCTGCGTTAGAAAGCCGATCAATCAAACGATACCGCGCATCGGGCAATCGCCCGTGAAACGGCCCAAATAGGTAGCGTTCCAGAAAGTGTCCCGTCAGGCGCAGGCCATCGGCAACATCCTCAGGTTCAGCTGCAGTCACACGTCCCCCAACCAGAAATGGGGGCAATCGATAGAGCCGTTTCTCATAGGGCTCCCCTGCCTCACGGCTAACCGCACGGCCGGTCTTAGGGGATACATAGATGAGATCGTCAGCTTTGCCCGTTGCCGCACATTTCGTCAGATCAAGGCCAAAGCCAAGTTCCTGCAGGAGTCCCAACTCAAACCGAACAAAAACTGCCGGCCAAATGTCGACTTCCTCCAACGTATCAAGAAGGACGACAAACGCCTCATAGAGAGCAGTGTGGCGCTCCCTCTCCGGCAGCGCAGATACAACAGCGCATGCCCCACTCAGGCCCGCCAGTGACAAAGGATCGTCCATCAAAACCCCGGCGCGAGCCCGGTCAAGGTCGATGGTAAAGTTTCCCAAATGGTCTGGCAGACGAGCACGCCAGGTCGCGCTCACAGTGTTTCCGGGCTGTAGGACCGGCTTCATGCGCCGCGAGGCACCGCCTCGGACCAAACCGGCGTGGCGCCCGTGTGCTGACGTGAAGAGTTCGACAATCGCACTGCTCTCGCCATGCGATCTGACGGAAAGCACGACACCTTCGTCACGCCACTCCAACTCAGCCTCCTCCTAATCTGCGAACCTCTCAGGCTCTTAGTTCCAGTTCGATCTTCAGTCTTTCGGAAATTCCAATCCCATTTCCTGAAACCGTTCCTTCTCTTCGCCCCATTTCTCGCGGACTTTCACGTGAAGGAAAAGGTGGACCTTGTGATCAAAAAGCTCAGCCATCTCTTCCCGCGCCATCTTGCCGATGGTTTTGAGAGACTGTCCGCCCTTCCCGATCACAATCTTTTTCTGGCTATCCCGTTCCACATAAATTGTCTGTTCGACTTTGGCGCTGCCATCTTTTTGGGCAGTCCACTGTTCTGTCTCAACGGTCAGGGCATACGGGACTTCCTGATGCAGCCGGAGATAGAGTTTTTCACGGGTGATTTCAGCTGCCATGGAGCGTAAGGGTATGTCGGCAATCTGATCTTCTGGATAATGCCAAGGACCCAGTGGCATCAACTCTGCGAGATGTTTGCGCAGATCTTCAAGGCCGTGTCCTTTCTCCGCAGAGATCATAAAGACATCGGAAAAATCAGCTCTCCCTGTTAGCCGCGCCGTCAAGGCAAGCAAAGCCTCATGTTTCACCAGATCGATCTTGTTGAGTGCCAGCATGGCCGAGCGTCCGGATTTTTTGAGGCCATCAAGAATGCGCTCAACATCTTCATCAACACCACGCTGAGCATCCACAAGCAGAACAACCGCGTCCGCGTCAGCTGCCCCGCCCCACGCAGCCTCAACCATGGCACGATCCAAACGGCGACGTGGCTGGAAAATGCCGGGCGTATCCACGAAGACAATCTGTGTCTGCCCTTCCAAGGCGATTCCCCGGATACGCGCCCGGGTCGTTTGAACCTTGTGGGTCACAATTGAGACTTTGGAGCCTACCATCTGGTTGAGCAGAGTTGATTTTCCGGCATTCGGCGCACCGATCAGCGCCACAAAGCCGCACCTTGTCTGCGGTGCGCCGCCGTCTGCGGGAGCATTCGTCATGAGCTAATTCCTTCTCGCTTCAACATCTGCTCCGCCGCAGCCTGCTCGGCCATTCGTTTGGAAGGTCCCTTTGCCACAACGGGCAGCAATCCGGAAACCGTCAATTCTATCTCAAACTCAGGCGCATGATCCGGCCCGGTTCGACCAACCGCATTGTAATGCGGCAGGCCCTTTTTCTGCGCTTGCGCCCATTCTTGCAAAATGGTTTTGGGGTCGCGCGGCGGCGCCTTCATGGCTTCGAGTTTTGGACCCCACCAGGTCTCTATAAACGCCCTCGCAGGAGGCATTCCCCCATCAAGGTAGAGCGCCGCAATGACGGCTTCGCAGGCATCCGCCAGAATGCTTCCGCGGTCCCGCGCACCAGCCTTTTCTTCGCCCTTTGTCATGCGAAGGGCAGCGCCCATATCCAGCTCACGCGCTACAGTGGCGCAGGTCTCCGCGCGCACAAGAGCATTCAGACGAACAGCAAGATCACCCTCTTCTTCTGCCCGAAAGCGATGATACAGAATGTCTGAGATGATGAGCCCAAGTACGCGGTCGCCTAAAAACTCCAACCGTTCATAGCCAATCTCACCCTGAGCCAATGCCTGGCTTCCATGGGTCAAGGCCCGTCGGAGCAGGGTCATATCTTTGAACTGATGTCCAATTCGCTCCGCCAGTGCCGCAATTTCATCCGTCATGGGGCTGTCAATTGAGGCCGTCGAATATCCGACCCCAACGGATCGCACTCGGCCAGCCCCAAAATTCCCAAATGCGGGCAGAGCTATCAGTGGAGAAGAAAATTACCTGTGCCTTGCCGACAAAGTTTTCCAGAGGCACATAGCCCACTTCACTTGGAACACGGCTATCTGCTGAATTATCGCGATTATCGCCCATCATAAAATAATGCCCCGCAGGCACGCGATAGACCCCGGTATTGTCGCTGCGAGCATTCAACCGGCTGTCGAGCGTTGTATAGGCCACACCATTCGGCAGCGTCTCCTGATACTGGGCGATCTCTTCCACATTCCCAAATCGGTCGCGCGAAATGAAATTCTCAATCCGCTCTCGCGGCACCGCCACACCATTAATGTAGAGGATCGAATTCCTCAATTGGACCTCGTCGCCGGGCAGGCCGATCACCCGCTTGATAAAATCAGTCCGATTGTCCTTCGGCGTTTTGAAAACGGCAATGTCGCCACGCTCTGGTTTGCCCGACAGCACGCGTCCGTCAAACAGACCCGGGCTAAATGGAAAGGAATGCCGGGAATATCCATAGGAATATTTCGAAACGAAAAGATAGTCGCCAATCAGCAGATTGGGGATCATTGATCCACTTGGAATATTGAACGGTTGGAAGAGAAAGGTCCTGATCAACAGCGCAATAAGGAGCGCATAGGCGATAGTCTTTACATTCTCTGCCCACGCAACTTCCCGCAGGCTTTTCATTTTTTCGGTCATTACTACCGGCGCTCACTCAATCGAGCATTTCCTGGTGATGTGGACATGGGTCTCACCGTCCGGAAATGCGTTCATAAAAACCAGAACGGTTGGCGCCTAGATGACGGCGACACCGTTCTAAGGGGTCAAAAGTGGCGGGACCATACCACAAACTGCAGCCCGTCACCCTTCGAACCTCGCTAAAGGTTACCAATGCCGAGTCCCCCAGCAGGAACCGCGGAAATAATGACGATCGCCTGGGCTAGAGGTCCATCATCGGTGATCGTGAGGTGAATCTGAGGCTCCATATCGTTCGGTACCATCCGAGCCAGGCGGTCCGCTGCCCCACCTGTCAATGCCATGGTCGGCTGCCCGGACCGGAGGTTCACGACCCCCATATCCCGCCAGAAAACGCCCTGCCGGATACCGGTGCCCAAAGCTTTCGAGCAGGCCTCTTTAGCGGCAAAACGCTTTGCATATGACGCCGCCCGGTTTCGGCGGCGTTCTGATTTTTGTCGTTCGATGTCGGTATAAAGGCGATTTATGAATCGTTCGCCATAACGCTCAAGCGTACGTTCAATACGTTGAATGTCGATTATATCGTTGCCGATACCGAGAATCATTGGACGCCCTCAAAAGGGTTAGAGCGTTTTCAGTAAAAGTTGCAGACTTTTACGGCTCGAAAACGCGACAAAAAGAGTTCTAAGCGTTCAGTGTCTCTGCTCGTGCTTTGTCCATCAAGGCCCGCATTCTCTTTATTGACGCTTCCAGGCCAATAAAAATCGCCTCGCCAACCAGAAAATGCCCGATATTGAGTTCTTTGACCTCAGGCATCGCTGCGACGGGCGCGACTGTGTCGAAGGTGAGCCCGTGGCCCACATGCACCTCAAGTCCCATCTTTGCACCTGCCGTTGCGGCCTCCTGCAACCGCTCAAGCTCCAAGCCAGCAGTGGCCCCATCCCCATCAAAACAGGCGTCGCAATACGCCCCGGCATGGAGCTCAACCACAGGGGCTCTCAAGCTCACAGCTGCTTCGAGCTGTTTCTGATCTGCTTCTATGAAGAGGGACACGCGCGCAGAGGCGGCCGACAGCTCCGCGATCATCGGCGCCAATCTGTTGTGCTGGCCGACGACATCGAGCCCGCCTTCCGTTGTGCGCTCTTCCCGGTTTTCCGGCACCAGACAGACTGCGTGCGGCCGGTGCCGGAGAGCAATTTTCATCATTTCGTCCGTGGCAGCCATTTCCAGATTGAGCGGAAGCGTCAATTGATCCATCAGGCGATCGATGTCCTCATCGGAAATGTGACGGCGGTCTTCGCGAAGATGCGCGGTGATACCATCAGCACCAGCGGCGGCCGCAATATTAGCTGCCCGTAGAGGATCAGGATGTCCGCCACCTCGCGCGTTCCGGATGGTCGCCACATGGTCAATATTCACGCCCAGACGCAATTCGTGTCTGTCAATCATCTATCCCTCTCACACTCATCCTAGATCTCGGCAATCACACTTGGCTCATCCGAGCTGCCTTCACGGATCGCAGCCAGCCTTGCCAACCGGGCACGACGTTTCGCCTGGTAGGCTTCAACCGTACTGCGTGTGAGGTAATAGACTATGCCGGCCGTCACAAGGCCCAATGGGATACCGCCAACCAGCATTGGCACCAGAACCGGCAAAACACCGTCCCAGGCCTGTCCCGACAACATATCCACCTGGAGTTCCGGCTCAGACGGTGCCTCTGATCCCTGCAACAGCCAGTATCCAAGGTCGTATGTCGCAAGCCAGATGAACGGAAATGTTAGAGGGTTTCCAACAAAGGTCCCGAATGCCGATGCAATGAGGTTACCGCGCAGCACCCAGGCGATGGCGAACCCGATTGCGAAGTGAAATCCGATGAAGGGCGTGAATGAGGCAAATGCGCCCGCCGCCACCCCAAGTGCCACCGCATGGGGCGTCCCCCCAAGCCGCCATACCCGCCGCCACCCATATTGAAACGCACGCTTCCAGCCTAGCCGTGGCCAGACCAGCTCGCGGAGACGCTCAATTGGGTGGAGTTGAACACGGCGCCGAAACATGGGTCCCTACTTAAGCCCCCGACTGCCCGGCTTCATCGCAGGAATAGTCGCCAATTCTGGCGGCAATTTGTCGGCTTCATAAGCCGGGACCGAAAGCTGCATCAAGGAGGCGAGTTTCACGCCAATTTTTGCTTTCCCACTGGAGCGGTCAATCAAACAGGCGGCGCCGACAACGCTGCCGCCTGCTGCCCGAATGGCTGCAATGGCCTCACGGGAGGAAAGTCCTGTGGTGACGATGTCTTCTACCATCAGCACACGCGTGCCCTTTGGAATATCAAACCCGCGGCGGAGCGTAAATTCACCATCTACGCGCTCAAGGAAGATGGCCGGAACACCCAATTGCCGTCCCATTTCATATCCGACTATGACTCCGCCCATCGCGGGAGAAACAACAAGGTCAATCGGTTTGGTGATGAGGTCCTGAACATTCTTCGCCAAAGCCTTGCACAGCCGAGCGGCACGCTTTGCGTCCATCAACGCCCGCGCGCACTGAAGATACCGGCTGGAATGGAGCCCGGACGACAGCACGAAATGCCCATCCAAAAGGGCCCCAGCGTCTGAAAATTCCTTCAAAACCCGTTTTTCGTCCATATCATTCCATACCAGTTTTTTGTTGTTGCCTTCTTAAGAGCCTGACTTTTATACACGCCCGATCGCATTTACCACCGACAGGCCTTTGAGCGCATTGATGATACGTGTGGCGTGTTTGAGATCTCGAACATCGACATCAACCACCATGTCGTAAAAATCAACGTCACGCTGGGCTAGGCTCATATTATTAATGTTTCCGTCATAGTCGGCGATCAGGGTCGAAATGGCGCCCAACGCACCGACTTCATTAGATGCTCGAATATTGAACCGACTGACGAAGGTTCCCGCCTCTTCTCCTGGCGTTTCCCAGGCAACATCCACCCAGCGATCTGTCTCCCCCTCTAGCGCTTCCAACATTGGCGATGAAATCGGATAAACAACAACACCTTCGCCCGGAGTCAAAATACCGACGATTCTGTCGCCCGGCAGCGGGAACGTATCCTCAGCAAAACGGATCGCATGCCCCCGCTCTCCCCCGCGAAGACGGACCAAAGGTTTGGCGTTGAGAGGGTCGGTTTTTTCCGCCACACGGGCCTTCGTCTTTTTGCCGCCCTTACCCCGTTTTCCGACAGGATAGACTTGGTCCAACACCTCATGTGCCGACAAAGTACCCTCACCCACCGCCCCGAAAAGATCGTCTAACGTCGCATGTCCAAGCGGGCCCAGCGCACGTTCGAGCACGCCATCGGTCGCGTCCTTCTCCGAGGCCTCAAAGATAGATCGCACCATCTGGCGCCCGAGCAGAACAAATTCTTCGAGCTGCTCGTGGCGAAGTGCACGGCGGATGGCAGAGCGTGCTTTGCCCGTTACCACATAGGCTTCCCAAATCGGCACCGGCCGCTGGGCTTTGGAGCGGACGATTTCCACCTCATCGCCATTTGCAAGCGGTGTGCGTAATGGCAAATGGCGGCCATTGATTTTCGATCCGACGCAAGTGTCGCCCACTTCGGTATGGACGGCATAGGCAAAATCCAGAGCTGTTGCGCCCCGTGGCAGATTGATCAACATGCCCTTAGGCGTGAAGCAGAACACCTGGTCGGAGAAAAGCTGAAGCTTGGAATGCTCAAGGAACTCTTCCGCCGAGCTTCCATGCTCGAGCATTTCCACAAGTTGCCTCAACCAACCAAATGTGTCTGCGTAGGTATTGTCGGTCTTCAGCTTTTCTGGATTTTTATAGATCCAATGCGCCGCAATGCCATATTCAGCAACATCATG
>Ga0189286_100026_pt1 | contig 129693 bp, 133 predicted proteins | sample UW69minimetaG_FD_130330 | JGI IMG/M metagenome (GOLD analysis project Ga0189286, IMG submission 130330) | Marine microbial communities from the Costa Rica Dome - UW69 mini metaG | ecosystem: Environmental > Aquatic > Marine > Oceanic > Photic zone | place: Costa Rica: the Eastern Pacific... | reverse complement strand
CTGAACACCGAGATAGGTGAGCACCTGCACCACGGTATTGGAGAAGCCGCATTGCGGGAAGACAGGCGTACCTTTCATGAAAAGCACCACGTCACTGCTTTCCACTTCACTACGGATACGGTCTGCTACTGCTTCACTCATTTTGCTCTCCTAATATCTCACGACTCTGGCGCTGATGTTTGCAGCGCGAGGGCATGGAGGTCAGCGTCCATGCTGCCCTTCAGGGCCTTGTAAACCATTTGGTGTTGTTGTACGCGGGTTTTACCCGCGAAAGACGCAGAGACGACTGTCGCGGCATAGTGGTCACCGTCGCCTGCAAGATCGCGGATTTCGACCTTGGCGTCGGGAAGCCCCTCTTTGATCAGCCGTTCTATGTCGCTGGCATTCATCGCCATCTTTGTGCTCCAGTCTCGAGTTCGGGCTCAGAAGTGTTCGTTTAGTGCGTGTCGGGTGCACTCATATAGTTGGGTAACCATCCTTCATAGGCCGCGTCGAGGTCTCCCAATGATATGGGATGGGACCCCTCAACTGTCAATTCATTGCCGCCTGTGGTTCCGATCGCCTGTGTCGGAATCCCTGCTGAAAGCGCCTCTTTTGCGAAGGTTTCAGCGCTTGTCGCAGGCACAGTCACCACATAACAGGCCTGATCTTCGCCAAACGCCCAGGCGTGCAGCGGAATATCCTTATTTGGGGTAAGGGAAGCGCCGATTTTGCTCCCCATGCCCATTTCTGCGACTGCGACCAGCAGGCCGCCATCGGAAATGTCGTGCACTGCCGTTACGCGTCCTTCACGGATCGCGTTCCGGACAAATGTGCCATGCTTTTTCTCAGCTGCGAGGTCGACCCTGGGCGGCGCACCTGCGGCCTCACCGACCATGTCGCGCTGATAGATGCTTTGGCCGAGATGTCCTTCATGGGCGCCGATGAGGAGAATGATCTCGCCTTCTGCGGTGAAGCTTTTGCCCACGCGCTTTGTTACATCCGGCAGCAGTCCGACCCCCCCAATGGCGGGTGTGGGCAGAATGGCCTGGCCGTTGGTCTCGTTGTAGAGCGACACGTTGCCGGAGACGATGGGCATGTCGAGGGCGAGGCAGGCTTCCCCAATACCCTGAATGCAGCCGACAAGCTGGCCCATGATTTCGGGTTTTTCCGGATTGCCGAAATTGAGATTGTCAGTCGCGGCGAGTGGCTCAGCACCGACAGCGGTAATGTTCCGCCAGCACTCCGCGACAGCCTGCTTGCCGCCTTCGATGGGGTCCGCCTCGCAGTAGCGCGGTGTTACATCGACGGCAAAGGCAAGGCCCTTACCTTGATCTCCGACGCGGATCACAGCAGCGTCGCCACCGGGGCCTGCCATTGTGTTGCCCTGAATGAGATTGTCATATTGCTCCCAAACCCAGCGGCGTGAGCACATGTCGGGAAGGCCAACCAACTGGATGAGGGCTTTGCCAAGATCCTCCGGAGCGGGTACGTCCTTTGGTGCTACGGGCTCAAGCTTCGGGCTTTCCACCCATGGCCGATCATATTCCGGGGCTTCATCACCCAGTTCCTTGATGGGCAGATCTGCCATCAGGTCATTGTGCCGATAGACTTTGAAGCGCTGATCTTCGGTTGTTTCGCCGACAATAGCGAAGTCGAGATCCCATTTTTTAAAGACGGCGGCGGCTTCCTCTTCCTTGTTCGGGTCCAGCACCATGAGCATGCGCTCCTGGCTTTCCGACAACATCATCTCATAAGCCGTCATGCCGTCTTCGCGGCAGGGAACCTTGTCGAGATCAAGGCGTACGCCAAGATTGCCTTTAGCGCCCATCTCAACAGCAGAACAGGTAAGGCCTGCAGCTCCCATGTCCTGAATGGCAATGACAGCGCCGGTTTTCATGAGTTCCAGAGTGGCCTCAAGCAATAGCTTTTCAGAGAAGGGATCGCCGATCTGAACGGTCGGACGCTTTTCTTCTGAGTCATCGTCAAACTCAGCAGAGGCCATGGTGGCGCCGTGGATGCCGTCACGACCGGTCTTGGAACCGAGATAGACGATCGGAAGACCTACACCCTTGGCTTCGGACAGGAAGATGCCGTCGGCCTTGGCGAGGCCTGCGGCAAATGCGTTCACAAGGCAATTGTCATTGTAGCGGGCATCGAAGTTTACTTCGCCGCCAATGGTGGGCACACCAAAGCAGTTGCCATAGCCGCCAATGCCTTCCACAACGCCAGACACGATATGCCGGGTGCGTTCGTTTTCCGGCGCGCCGAAACGCAGCGCATTCATCGCAGCCACGGGGCGCGCGCCCATGGTGAAGACGTCGCGCAAAATGCCGCCGACACCGGTTGCTGCCCCCTCATAGGGCGAGATGAAAGAGGGGTGGTTGTGGCTTTCCATCTTGAAGACGACAACGTCGCCATCATCAATATCGACGACACCGGCGTTTTCGCCAGGTCCCTCAATGACACGTGGGCCTTCTGTCGGCAAAGTGCGCAGCCACTTTTTTGATGACTTGTAAGAGCAGTGCTCGTTCCACATGGCGGAGAAGATGCCGAGCTCTGTGAGGGTCGGCTCCCGCCCAATCAGATCAAGGATGCGCTGATACTCGTCCGGCTTGAGGCCATGCTCGGCGATCAGGTCAGGGGTGATTTCTACATCGTTCTTGATCACGCGATCGTCTCCAGCGCACTTTCGAAAATACCGCGACCGTCTGTGCCACCCTGGGCGGCTTCGATCAGGTTTTCCGGGTGGGGCATCATGCCCAGCACGTTTTTCTGTTCATTCATGATGCCGGCAATATTGCGGATGGACCCGTTGGGGTTTGTTGCTTGCGTATAGCGAAACGCCACCCGGTCTTCTGCTTCAAGACGGTTCAGCGTGTCTTCGTCAGCGAAATAATTGCCGTCATGATGTGCAACCGGGCAGCGGATCACCTGGTTTGCACTGTAGGCACTGGTGAACACGCTTTGGCTTGTTGCGATTTCAAGCTCAACTTCTTTACAGACAAATTTGAGGTGCGCGTTACGTAGAAGTGCGCCGGGGAGGATGCCGGTTTCTGTCAGGATCTGAAAGCCGTTGCAGACGCCGAGGACACGGACGCCCTTATCTGCTTGTTCCTTCACCGCTTTCATGATGGGGGAGAGGCCCGCAATGGCGCCGGTCCGAAGATAGTCGCCGTAGGAAAAGCCGCCGGGCAGGACAATCAGGTCAACGTCTGGAAGCGTGGTTTCCTGGTGCCAGACTGTGAGGGGCTTCTGTCCGCTAATTTGCTCAAGCGCGTAAAGCATATCGCGCTCTCGGTTTGACCCGGGAAAGACAATGACTGCCGATTTCATGGGGCTACGCTCCGTCGAGCTCTATGGCGTAGTTTTCGATGACCGTGTTCGCAAGAACCCGTTCGCACATGTCTTCCAGCGCGGCGCGGGCCTTGGCGGTGTCAGTCTCGGACAGATCAACCTCAATATATTTGCCTTGGCGAACATCACCGATGCCGTCAAAACCCAGTTGGTCTAGCGCGTGAGAGATGGCTTTGCCTTGCGGGTCGAGCACACCGTTTTTCAAAGTGATTTTAATGCGGGCCTTCATATTGCCTTTTGACTTTCAGCAGGAGGAACTCAGGACTTTACAAGCGTCGGACCGGTTGGTTTTCCGCTATCGTTTTCAAAGAGGATGCCCAGGCGCCGGGCGACTTCCTGGTACGCATCGACCAGCCCACCCATGTCACGGCGGAAACGGTCTTTGTCGAGCTTTTCGTTGGTATTGATGTCCCACAGGCGGCAGCTGTCAGGGCTGATTTCATCAGCGAGGACAATGCGCATCATTTCGCCTTCAAACAGACGGCCGAATTCAATTTTGAAATCGACCACCTTGATACCGATGCCGAGGAAGAGGCCGGTCAGGAAATCATTGATGCGCAAAGCAAGCGCCATCATATCATCAATCTCTTGAGGGCTTGCCCAGCCGAAGGCTGTGATGTGTTCTTCTGACACCATCGGATCACCGAGCGCATCATTCTTGTAGCAGAACTCAATAATCGAGCGGGGAAGGGGTGTACCTTCCTCAATGCCCAAGCGTTTGGAAATGGAGCCTGCAGCGACATTCCGAACAATCACTTCAATCGGCACGATTTCCACTTCGCGGATCAGCTGCTCGCGCATGTTGAGGGACTTGATGAAGTGGGTTGGCACACCGATTTCATTCAGACGCGTGAAGATGAATTCGGAAATCCGATTGTTCAGCACACCCTTGCCATCGATCAGCTCGTGCTTGGTGCCGTCAAAGGCGGTGGCATCGTCTTTGAAATGCTGAACAAGCGTCCCGGGCTCCGGGCCTTCATAGAGAACTTTGGCTTTGCCTTCGTAAACCCGTCTGCGGCGGCTCATGTCGATTAGGTCCGATCGTTGGGCCACTTTGGTCCACTTCGCCTTTTGGCGGCGGGTGGCGTGGAGCGGCATTTGGGGCCTTGAAGGGCCCCGGTAGAATTTGGGATTCGCCCTTAACTTTCGGTCGGAACCTATCCCAAGCGCCCCACAGATACAATGCAGCGGGCTTGAGATTTATGACACCAATAACCGCAGAAACGCTCGAAAAAGCGGCAAATCCTGATAAAATTTCCTCCGTGGCGGGGGATGCGACCACGTGTGTGTTGATTTCGTAAAATGAGGCCGCTATGCCTAGCCCAAGCAACAGATCATTGGGGCGCTATTTGTGCCTCACCACAGTTATTTAGGAGCGGTTCTCCCATGTCCGGTTTCGACAAGCGTGAAGAAGGTTTTGAAAGCAAATTTGCCCATGATGCGGACCTTCGGTTCAAGGCCGAGGCACGTCGGAACAAGCTGGTTGGCGCCTGGGCCGCTGAGCTGATGGGCCTCTCAGGTGATGAGGCAGAAGCCTATGGCAAGGATATTGTCAAAGAAGATCTGAAGGAAGCTGGCGCCGACGATGTCTTCCGCAAAATTCGGGCAGACTTTGACGCCAAAGGTATTGAGCAATCTGATCACCAAATTCGTCGTACCATGGACGAGATGCTCGCCAAAGCCGTTGAAGAGATTCAGACCAAAGGCTGAGTTTTTTCCTGATGGAGTTAAGAAACCCGCTGTCTCTGGATGGCGGGTTTCTTTTATCTGAGTGCTGCCTGAAGGGTGCCGGAGAAAGCCTGGACGGCCAGATCGCGGATGAACTCTTCCGACAATTTGTCCATAGGCTGTGCATCCAGCCCTTCGCGGTGTCGGTGCATAGCTGACGAAGCGAGGGTTTCTATGGCGGCTCTGGCCATTACAGCTAGGCCGTGGGGCGGAATGGATGATTTCCCTGTCGCCTCCAACAGATCTGTCAGCAGCCCCAATGTGCGACCACGGACGGAGGTGAGTTGAACTGGGGCAAATTCCGGAAGCTCGAAGGCCAGCCTGTCCAGAAACCAGATTGCCCGGCGGTTTGCCGACATCAGGTCGAACATTTCATACCCAACCGCTTTGAACCTGTCAGGATCGCTGGTCTTGTCTTTGATAGCCTGATCGAGTTTTGGCCAGGTGGCCAGCTCCAGTGCTCTTTCTGCAAAGAGCTTTGCCAGTTCTTCGCGCGCCGCCGCTTTAAAGGGAAGGGGGGATGCCTCAAGCTCAGCCGGGTTTAAAAGGAAGGAGCTTGTCAGCGCTAGCAAGGCTTCCTTGTTTTCCACATAGAGGTAGAGCGTGCCCGCTGACGTGCCGGTGGCTTTTGCAATATCGGACATTTGCGTCTGTTTGAACCCGTGCCGGGAGATGTGATTGAGCGCAGCTTCGGCAATCTCGGAAAGGGTTGTTGCTTGTTTGCGCGGCATGGGGCTCCTGTGGGTCGGTCCATCAGTATGGACGAGACATCTTGAAATCGGTGGCAATATTCATATATGAATGAACCGTTCATTTATTATAAGTGGTGTGAAGCATGAAAGTCCAGCAGTTTTTGGCTCTTATGGCCGGTTTTTTGGGGTTTTCGTGGACTGCGATTGCAGGCGAGTGGACACATTATGGCGGGGATTCGGGTGGCAGTCGTCATTCGACCCTTACGCAGATCACGTTGGAAAATGTAAGCGATCTCGAGCAGGCCTGGAGTTTCAGCACGGGCGATCTCACCAACCGACCAGATGACATTAAGGTCAGTGCCTTTGAAGGGACGCCGATTTTCGTGGCGGGGTCGCTGATTTTCTGCACGCCGTTCAATGAGATTATTGCCCTTGATCCGGGGACTGGTTCACAAAAATGGCGCTATGATCCCAAAGTCGCGGGTGGTTATCGGCCCGCCAACCAATTTGTCTGCCGAGGCGTCACCTATTGGAAAGACGACGCTGCTGACGAGGCAGCGCAGTGTTCGCAGCGGATCTATACGGGGACGGTCGACTCGCGTCTGATCGCTGTCGATGCCCTCACAGGAGGTCCTTGCGACAGCTTTGGTGAGGCCGGTGAGGTTCAGATCGACCCGGGCATGGAGCTGTTATGGCCAGGAGAATTCCAGATCACCTCCCCGCCCGTGATTGTGGGCGACACGCTTGTTGTGGGCTCAGCGCTTGGTGACAATCAGAGGGCCGATGCCCCGAAGGGAAGTGTGCGTGCATTTGATGTTCGTACCGGCGCTCCAAAATGGGATTTTGATCCGATCGCCCGAGGCGCGGTCGAACAACCTGGCAGCTGGGGCGAGGGGGTTGCGGCGAGAACAGGTCATGCAAATGTCTGGGCGCCCATGTCTGTTGATGAAGAGCGCGGCCTTGTGTTTTTACCCACCTCGTCTCCTAGTCCCGATTTTTTTGGCGGGGAGCGTCCTGGCGACAATCGCTACGCGAATTCTGTTGTTGCGCTGAACGGTGCAACGGGAGATGTGGTGTGGCATTTCCAAACGGTGCATCACGATGTTTGGGACTATGACCTTCCTGCTCAACCCAGCCTTGTGACCCTGCGGCGCGCAGAAGGTCCTGTGGATGTTGTCGTGCAGGTTGCCAAGACCGGTTTCGTCTTTGTGCTGAACCGCGAAACCGGTGAACCGATTTTTGGTGTGGAAGAACGCATCGTTCCGCAGGATGGCCCGGCGGGCGAGTATTTATCGCCAACACAGCCATACCCTGTTGCACCACCGGCGCTGGTGCCGCAAACGATCACACCCGACGAGGCGTGGGGTCTCACACCTTGGGATAGAGGTGCCTGCCGTGATGCAATTGTGTCCTACAAGTCGGAGGGTCTGTTCACGCCGCCGAGCCCAGAAGGCACGCTAATGTATCCCTTTACCGGTGGGGGTGCGAATTGGGGTGGGATGGCGTTTAATCCTGACACTCAGACAATGTATGTGAATACGAGCCGCGCCTTGCATGTCGTCAAACTTATTCCCGCTGAAGATTTTGCGGCAGCTGATGCCGCGGAGCCCCGCAAAGAAATCTCGCCACAGGCAGGAACAAGGTGGGCCATGCGGCGCGACTTGCTTCTGTCGCCGCTTGGTCTCCCCTGCAACCCTCCACCCTTCGGCGTGTTGCATGCGGTTGATTTGTCAGATGGAACAATCAAGTGGGAGAGCACGCTCGGGACGGTTCGGGACATCGCACCCCTACCCATTCCTTGGAAGTTAGGCACTCCTAATTTTGGTGGCCCGCTCGTGACCAAAGGCGGTCTCGTCTTTATCGGCGCGGCGATGGATGATTATCTGCGCGCCTTCAATGCAGAGACAGGCGAGGAGCTCTGGTTGGGACGGTTACCCGGCGGCGGGCAGGCGACGCCCATGACCTATGAGTGGGAGGGCCGACAATATGTGGCGATCTCAGCCGGTGGTCACTCCACATCGACGACGACGCTTGGTGATGAGCTGGTGGCCTTCGCGCTGCCCGAGTGACCTTACATTCCTCATGCTGAAGAGCGCGATAGCGCGTCTCGAAGCAGGTTTTCAATATATCCTTCGAGACGAAAGCTTCGCTTTCTCCTCAGGATGAGGTGAGTCTTCTTTCGTTCAAAGGTGGGGCTTGATGCCCGCTTTCTTTGACATGCGTTCGGCGATCGTTTCCAGCGCCGTAAGGTGCACATCTCTTTTCGCTGGGTCATAGGCGGTGATGTTTACGCCGCGGATAAGGGTACGTTGGTGATCGCCTGACTCCGGGTGTGTGTCTACATCAATGATATTCACGCAGCATGTGTTCTGTTCAAAAGTCGCGAAGCTTTTGAGCCCAGCGCCGGTGGCCCAACCCAGCAGCGCTCTGTTGACGCCGCCATGGGCCACGAGCGCGAGAGATTTCCAGCTGGGGTCAGCGATAACCCTTTTCATTGCGCCAACAATACGTGCTTCGACTTCAGCGAAAATGTCTCCACCTGCATAAGCGGCACCGGGTTCGTGGGCCTTGGCAAAGGCGTAAGCCACTTCATTGAGGCTTTGTAAGTTCTGATAGCCGTTTGGATAGGAGCGGATTTCCTCGAAGGCTGGGTCTACTTCAATCTCAATATTGCGATCGCCGAAAATACCGCTGGCTGTCTCGACCGTGCGGGGCAGGCCGGAACAAATGATCTTGTCGACCTCAACACCATCCATGAAAGCACACATTTCTGCGGCTTGCTCGCGGCCCCAATCGGTGAGGGGGACAGAGCGGCTGTCAGCGACGCGGTTTCCCGCATCATCAACGTAAGACACGTCGCCATGGCGAAACAGGTGGATACGGCGGCGGTGCGAGCCGTCAAATGCTTGGCGCATAAAAATACTCCCGGAATGTTGATCCCGGGAGTATAGCAGTTGGTTGGTGGCGTTGCCTCTATCCTTCGAGACGAAGGCTGTGCCTTCTCCTCAGGATGAGGCATCCCATCTCACAGCCTCATGCTGAGGAGTTTGCCATTTGGAAAATGGCGCGCGTCTCGAAACAGATTGGCTTGAGTCAGCTTTCGCCAAAGACGCGCTTGAAGATCGTGTCTGCGTGCTTGGTGTGATAGCCGAGGTCAAAGCGTTCGCGGATTTCTTCTTCCGAGAGAAATTTGCGAACGTCGGCATCAGCGAGAAGTTCTTCCAGGAAATCGACTGTCGCGCTGCCCGCGACCTGGTAGCTGTCCCAGACCTTCATGGCGTTGCGTTGAACGAGGCGGTAGGCGTCTTCGCGAGAGCTGCCCGCCTGGGTGAGGGCAAGCAGAATGCGCTGCGAGTGCACCAGCCCGCCGAGACGGTTCATGTTGCCCAACATCCGTTCTGGATAGACAAGTAGATTGTCGACAACATTGGTGAGGCGCACCAGCGCGAAGTCGAGAGTGACAGTGGCGTCCGGGCCGATCATCCGCTCAACGGATGAGTGCGAGATGTCCCGCTCATGCCAGAGTGCCACATTTTCCATGGCTGGGTTCACGGCCATGCGCACGATGCGGGCGAGGCCTGTGAGGTTTTCCGTCAGGATCGGGTTCCGCTTATGCGGCATTGCTGATGAGCCTTTTTGGCCTTTTGAGAAAAACTCTTCTGCTTCGAGCACTTCTGTGCGCTGCAGATGACGGATCTCAGTTGCCAGGCGCTCAATGGAGCTCGCGACGACCCCCAAAACCGCAAAGAACATGGCGTGTCGGTCGCGCGGGATCACCTGTGTTGAGACAGGTTCGGGAACAAGGCCCAGAGATTTGGCGACATGCTCTTCAACGCGGGGGTCGATGTTGGCGAAGGTGCCAACCGCGCCAGAGATCGCACAGGTTGCGACTTCTTTGCGCGCGAGCACAAGACGCTCGCGGCAGCGCTCAAATTCCACATAGGCCTGGGCGAGCTTCACACCAAACGTCGTTGGCTCCGCATGGATGCCGTGGGAGCGACCAATGGTGATGGTGTTTTTGTGCTCAAAAGCGCGGCGCTTCAGAGCGGCCAGAAGCTTGTCCATGTCTTCGAGCAGAAGATCGGCGGCGCGTACAAGTTGGACATTGAGGCAAGTGTCGAGAACATCAGAAGATGTCATGCCCTGGTGAACAAAGCGGCTGTCGTCGCCAATGAATTCACCCAAGTGGGTCAGGAAGGCGATGACATCGTGCTTTACTTCGCGCTCGATTTCGTCGATCCGGGCAACGTCAAACTCGGCTTTGCCGCCGCGTTCCCAGATTGTTTCCGCAGCTTCCTTCGGGATGACACCGAGTTCGGCAAGTGCCGTACAGGCGTGGGCCTCGATTTCGAACCAGATACGGAACTTGGTTTCAGGGGACCAAATGTCGGCCATTTCCTGCCGGGAGTAGCGCGAGATCATGTTGCTCTCAGTCTTAGATGTAAGAAGAGGGCAGGATGTAGCAGATCGCGGACAAGGTCTCAACCGGGCGGCACTTCCGGGCGGGTGTGTGGCATGTGGCGGGTGGTTCCTTTTGTCCCAATTAAATCAGCAAGGCGGCGGTGCCGAGCGCCTTGGAGGCGCTCGGCAGGCTCTCTAACGATTGTCAATCTGACCACGTACGGATTTGATGCCCCGCTCCGTGATCCTGTAAGGGTTTGAATTGACGGATTTGATGTAGCGCCGCCGTTTGAGTTTTTTGAAAAGGTCGAGGGTGAAGCCCGTGAGAGCCCATCCGTCTCTGGTCAAACAGATGGCTTCGACAATCTTGCCCTGATCATCGCGCTCGAGAACGATCCGACCCCCTTGAGCCATGACATGGAGCACCTTCTGCTCCGGTCTTGAAATATCCACTGGAATTGTGCCTTGGAGTATCTAGCTGTTGCATAATGCAATACGCCCGCGCAGCGATCCGCTGGGCAGGGAACTCAGGGCAACCTCTCAGGACCGTCGTGGACGCTCCTGGGTTACCGAATGGCACTCACAATTAGCATCAAATCTCCATTGCTGACGTCAGAGATAATGCTGGTAGAGAGGGGCGTCAAGACAGGCTTGTCAGATGAGGCCGAGCGATTTGAAGCTGACATGGGACCCTTTGCCGATCACCAGATGATCGTGCACGGAGATGCCGAGCGGCTTGGCGCTCTCCATAATCTGACGGGTCATATCGATGTCCGCCTGGCTGGGCGTCGGGTCACCGGACGGGTGGTTGTGAACCAGGATGAAGGATGAGGCGCTCAGCTCCAGTGCGCGCTTTACCACCTCACGGGGATAGACCGGTGTGTGGTCGACCGTTCCTTTTTGCTGGATCTCATCTGCAATCAAAACGTTTTTACGATCCAGGAACAGGATACGGAATTGCTCCGTGTCATTGTATGCCATGGACGCATTGCAATAGTCGATGAGCGCTGCCCAGGAGGAGAGGGCGGGGCGGTCCATGATTTTTGCTTGCGAGAGTTTGAGCGCCGCTGCCTGGACAATTTTGAATTCGCTGATCACGGTGTCACTGACACCTGGGACTTCGCGAAGGCGGGTTGGATCAGCGGCAAGTGCTGCGCCGAAACTTCCAAACTGATCGATCAGAGCTTTGGCGAGTGGCTTTACATCGCGGCGCGGAATTGCTCGGAAGAGGAGAAGCTCCAGCAGTTCATAATCCGCGATGCCGTCAGCGCCCGCTTTTGCAAAACGCTCCCGCAACCGTTGCCGATGGCCAGCATAATGCGGTTTCGGAACTTGCTCAAGGTCGCGTTTTGATGCGTCAGCCATAGGGCGGGTGGTCAAGCCCAGCGGGCGACTTCGTGAAAATCTCTGCCCCGTCGGCGGTGATGCCGATTGTATGTTCAAACTGAGCTGAAAGAGACCTATCGCGGGTCACGGCTGTCCATCCATCGTTCAGCATTTTGACCGCTGCTTTGCCGGCATTGATCATCGGCTCCACGGTAAAGAACATGCCTTCATGAAGGGCCATGCCTTCGCCAGGGCGTCCATAGTGCAAGACGTTTGGAATATCGTGAAAGACCCTGCCGATACCGTGGCCGCAGAATTCGCGCACGACGGAGCAGCGCTCTCCTTCGGCATAGGTTTGGATCGCGGCGCCAATGTCACCGAGTGTCGCGCCGGGCTTGGCGGCGGCAATGCCGCGCATCATGGCTTCATAGGTAATGTCACAGAGCCGTTCGACTTTGCGATTGACCTTGCCAACATAGTACATGCGATTGGTATCACCGTGCCAACCGTCCTTGATGAGTGTGACGTCGACGTTTACAGCGTCGCCATCGCGCAAGACCCGGTCGCCCGGAATGCCGTGGCAGACGACATGGTTGACTGACGTGCAGCAGGATTTCCGAAAGCCGCGATAGTGCAGTGGTGCTGGCACACAATCGTGCTCCAGGGCATATTCAAACACCCATTGATCGATCTGGTCGGTGGTGATGCCGGGAACAATTTTGCTTGTCAGCATGTCGAGAGCGCCCGCCGCCAACTTGCCGACAATGCGCATCTTTCCAAATGCATCGGCTCCATGGATTTTTAGCTGTCCCATTTCTTGAATGTCATGTTCGGCGAGGTCGGTCATCATGCCGGTTGGTCTTTCTTAGAATATCGGTTTTGGTATTTAGATAGCAACTTCCAGGCGTCGATCAAGCGTGATCTCTTTTGGGGAGAGTCTACAGGAATAACAGAGGACCTCAACGCCTGCCGCGAGGGCTTCCTTGAGGCTTTCGGCGTATTTCGGGTCAATATCTGCCGCAGGCTGCATGTGATTGCAATCTGAGCGCTGCACCAGGAAAAAGACGACGGCTCTGTGGCCTTTTTTCGCCATTTCGGCGAGTTCGGCCATGTGTTTGGCGCCGCGTACGGTCTTGGAGTCCGGGAATTCGGCCAAGCCCTTTTTGCGCGAAAGCGTCACGCTTTTCACCTCTATAAAGGCCATGGGACGCGCTGGATCTTCCAATAAAAGGTCAATGCGGCTGTTTTCGCCATATTTGACCTCGCGTCTTAGGGTTTCATATCCGCCAAGTTCCTGGATATCTCCGCCAATGATCGCTGCTTCCACCAGTGCGTTGGCTTTACCTGTGTGGACCCCCACCAATGAGGTTCCGACGTCTACCAGCTCCCAGGACCAGGCGAGTTTACGCTTCGGGTTGTCGCTTTTGGATAGCCAGAGCACAGAGCCAGGTTCCGCTAGGCCCATCATGGAGCCCGGATTGGCGCAATGAGCGGTGGCTTCTGTTCCGTCGTCAAACCGGACATCTGCAAGGAACCGCTTGTACCTCTGAATGAGCGTCGCGGTGGTGAGGGGAGGGTCAAATTTCATGGGCCGCACCATAAGGTTTGCGGGGGCGGTCCGACAAGCACTTGGTCAGAGAGCTGCCGAGGCTATATTGTGGGTCATTGTCTATTTGCCTGGAGTTCCTGATGTCTGAAACCGGCTCGCCCCGCCTTGTCACTGCCGCCGTTCTGCTGATCGGAGACGAAATTCTGAGCGGACGGACAAAGGATGCGAACCTGAATTTTATCGCTACTTACCTTGGCGATATAGGCATTCAGGTGCGTGAGGCCCGGATCGTGATTGATGACCGGGACAAGATTGCAGTGGCGGTAAATGCGCTCCGCAGCGCTTACGATTATGTCTTCACAACTGGCGGTATCGGGCCCACTCATGACGACATTACAGCGGACTCTGTGGCTCATGCCTTTGGCGTTTCAATCGACAAGCATCCAGAAGCGATGGATATTCTGACCCGCCACTATGATGAGACCGGTGGCGAATTTACCGAAGCGCGCCAACGTATGGCCCGTATTCCCGCTGGTGCGACACTGATCCCCAATTCGGTCAGCAAGGCGCCGGGCTTTCAGTTGGAGAATGTCTTTGTCATGGCGGGCATTCCCATCATCGTCCAGGTGATGATGGATGCTTTGGCGGACCGCCTTGAGGGTGGCGCTCGCATGATCAGTAAGACAATTGACTGTTTTGTCGGCGAAAGCGCCGTTGCCGATGAGCTGGGGGCTATCCAGGAACGGTATCCAAGTGTTGGTATCGGCAGCTATCCGTTTTTCCGCGATAAACAGTATGGGACGTCGCTGGTTTTGCGGTCGGTCGAATCGGACCAGTTGGACGAAGCTCTAAAAGCGACATTTGACCTAGCGGTAAGTGTGGGTGGGAAACCGGTCGAGCGGGGGGGCTGATCTCGGTGGTCTTAACCTTGAATCCCAGACAAAGAGCGGGAGTCAGGTCATCTGACGTCGTTTTTTTGCAACATTAACCTCAACATTACGAAGTTTTCAGCTGTACGTGGGGCTATTTTCGGTGCACTCTTTGGCATAACTCGTTACTGTGCCTCACTGAAACGCTCGTAAGTGGAGGTTCATTTGACCGAAGCGAGGACGCGATATGAGCTTGAGATTTGAGCAAGTATCGAGTGCCATGGAGGAGGATCTTCTGATCCTGTTTCGTTCAAAAGGGTTCCAGTGGAGGGGCTCTCGAGTAGACTGAAGGCTCGGGCAACGAAGACGAACTAATTGTGGGTACTAAAACCCTGAGGGAGAACGCGAAATGAAGAAGTTTGCTGCCATTGTGGGGATCGCTGCAGGCATGTCGATGATGAGCACTGGTGCGATGGCGCTGGATTCAAACTTCGACAGCATGTCTAAAGCTGGCAAGCACCAGTTCTATGTTTGGTGCACTGGTAAAGACGACTATGTCGAAGCTGCTGATGGTTCTGATGCGAAGGACGCACAGTCCAAGATCGCAGCATCAGCTGGCAACACTTGCTGGCCTGTCTGGCAGGGCATGGTCAACTAAGCCTGCTGACATTGATTTTTGAGACGGCGGTCCTTTGGACCGCCGTTTTCTTTTGTGCGGTCTGTTGTTGATATCTGATGCAAGAGGTTTCCAAAAGGGGGGCAGCGGCATTATGGTGGCGCCGCTTACGCGGCTTTTGAGTCGCCTCCTGCTTTCGCGCAGATCTCCATGGGGCCCCATGGCGAAATTGGTAAACGCAGCAGACTTAAAATCTGTCGCCCGTAAGGGCTTCCCGGTTCAAGTCCGGGTGGGGCCACCAGGAAAAAACCTAATATCAAGTATTTTGGAAGTTTGAACCCGAAGAACAAGGCGGGAGCGTTGGACATTTTTCCGTGTCCAACGTTGGACTCTTGCTCATTTGTTCACGCATGGCTCAACCGGTTTCTGTGTCGGCGTTCGTAGGCGAAGGATTGCCCGTCTCGGATTTACGAACGAAAAGCAGCAACTCTTTCTCTGCAGATTTCGAGCTGGTTTTCAACCGAGCCAAGAATGGCCGGTGTGTACGCAAGGTCGTTGGGGAGTGATGCTGTTTTCGTGGCTTCGGTAAGGTCTGACAAAACCTTCTCGATCATAGATTCGGTTTCGGTAGATTTCAGGCCCAATGATGTCGAGGCTCTGAGAAAATCTGCCTTCTTTAGTCTGTTGTCTTTGCCATTGAGTTTTATGGCCATGCGGTCATGGGTGAGCCCTGGAAAAACAACTGTCGTCACAGCGTCATAGAGGGGAGCCATCCGGATATCGCGGAATAGATTTTCCCCGGGCATGGCGGTTTTGAGCACGGCCAGATTTTTAAGATGCATGTCGCCATCGGCAATAAGCCATGCAAATAGTGCGCGTTTGAGAAGCGTGCGCAATTCAGCTTCGGGTTTTGTTGTGAGACCCCGGAGGACACGTCCTGTTTTTTCAATGGTGCCGTGATATTTTTCTTCTGGAGTCAGATCAAGCAGCGAACAAAAATCTTCCATCGCCATCCGCCTCTGATCCTTTTCGGAGGTGCGGATGTCGAAGCGTTCAACAAGCAAAGCGGGGATCATGTCGTCCGGCATGGGGATGAGTGCGAAGTCGGGTACGTCAAAGCCGACGAAGCGCCCTAAGGTCAAACTCATCCATTCTACAAGCGGTAGAGCTTCAAATCCGCCGGTGCCTGCGGGTTTGAGAATATGCGTAAAAGGCTTGCCTATGCTGGGAACCAGCGAGCCTTCGCCTTCAAGGTACATAGGGGCTTTGATCTGCACACCAGACAGGCGTGGTGTGTCGCTTTGCTCATATAGCTGCGCGAGGTTTTGCTCGAAGCTTTTTTCCAAAGCTGATCGGCGAGGTCCTTTGTAACCGCCGATGAAAACACCCTCTTTGGCGAACGTACTCAGAGGTGTGTGTAGAATATCTATCGGCAGTGTATCAAGCTTCTCTCCTTGCTCGATGATGGTGATATTTGACATGTAGCGCTTGCCGCTGCGCAGCGCAATTCGCTCATTCTCATTGTTCAAGACCTTTTCAAGCCAACCCTCCGGCAAAAGAGAGTTGATGAAGGGCGGTAGTTTGCCGGGTATCGTTTGGCGAACAAGGGGTAGATTAAAGGAGCCTTCAGGCATCCAGCTCCATTCGAACCCATCATGGCTTAGTGAGCCAATGGGTTCTTGGTGCCAAGCCACAGTGAATTTGAGCACCGTTCTGTTTTCAACTGGTTTGATATTCAGGCCGTGATGGAGATAACGGTCTGCTTTCTCTCCTTCTTTGAGCCAGTCGTTTTTGCGGGCCAGGGTCCAGGTTGCTTCTGCTGCTTTAGATGGCGACCCATATTCCTTAATGAGCCGTTTGGCCAGCGTCCGTTGCTTAGCGTCGTCAATGGCCGCCGCATGCTCGCTGCGCATGCGAAAGGATTCCAGAAATCGTTGGCGGACAGAGGAGACTCCCATCGTGAATGTACCTGTGGGGTCTTCTATCGTTGCTGTGACGACAGACGGGCTCTCAGCAGTTCGATTTTGAATAATCTCCAGTGCCCGTATGCGCACACGGCTGTTCCTGAGGCCGCTTATATAAAGTTTGCCGCTGTTCGTTGGGTGGAGTAAATCGGCGCTGACCGAGGACAGATATGCGCGCGGGTATAGATATTTAGCTATCCGCACGGCATGTGCCAAGACGGTCTCTTCAATGTCGTCGCTGGCATCAGTATAGATGCCCCTCATCAGCTGGACTAAGTCCCCTTTTTGGGCCCGGTAGTGAGCTTGGGCCTTTTCTGTGGTTTCCCCCACTAAATATAGCATTCTATATAACTTTCATGCATTTCGTGTGCTGAAAGGTTATTATACCCATGATCTGTTTTCAAATATTATAACTTTTCCGCATGTCAAGTGCGTAAAAGTTATAATATTTTGGCGGGCGAATGGATATTTTCCTTGGGAATGGGGAATGGGCCCGAGGCGCAGATAGCCAAAAAAAATCAGATGGGTTCCTCAGAGACCCGTGCAAGTAAATAATTCGTGTACTGATTATCTATTGATTGGAAGACGTGTGTTTTATCATAAGCACTTGATTTAACTAGTAAATCAATCCGCCTAAAATCAACTGATAGATAGGCCAACCTTTCTTCCAGATCATCCAACAGTCTGTTCCAAAGAAAACCTTGACGACGGACAGTTGGTGGCTTTCTGGTTATGGGGTCTGCAGAAGGCCACGAACGACAGCAGTTCAAGTTCTATATCTGATTTGTATTGTAGGCTGCTTACGGGGCGATCGGGGAGACTCGCATGAAAACACTTTTCACAATTCACGGTGGTGAGTGGCTTGTGGGCGAAGAAGTCGAACGTCGGTATAAGGGCAACGACGTAACTGTCTGGGTCCCAGGGAGTAAGGATAGGGGCATCGATCTTCTAATTACCAACAACACAAATGGGAAATCAGTTGGTATTCAAGTGAAGTTCTCCAAATCGTACGAAAAGACGTCTGATCCCTTGGAGGAATTTGAGCGATCAAGAGGATGGTGGAAGTTTTCAGCAAGATCGACATCCGCCGCAGACAAGATTAGCCAATCACCAGCAGATGTTTGGGTGCTCGTTTGGTACAATTTTAAGGAGAAGGAATGTGACTTCCTGATTGTCGAACCAGGTGTGCTTGCTGAGCGCTTTAAGGCGCTTGGACGGAGTTCAAACGTGATTTATTCGTATATGTCAGTTCTCAGTATTGCAGGAAACAAATATTGCATTGAGACCAGAAGCATGAGCAAAGCTCAAAAAAAACAGCTGTTGGAGGCTCCAGAAAAATGCTGTTCAGAAAGAGAGTGGACATCTTTTCTCTCTGCTTGGGACCAAATTGATAGGCTATTGGGAATATGCGAACCGGTCACATGAGGACCCGCTGGGGAGCACCTCACATGGTTTGCCGAGGCAGTGGAAGGGCCGCAGACCGGTCCCAGTGTTCCTGCCAGGAAACACCTGCCCATTCTCCTGGCAGAGGACAGCCATGTGAACCAGCAGGTTATTCGGGCTTGCCTGTTCCCGTTTTAAGTCGATCTTGAGCTTTTGCTGCATGAGGTCATGCGAGTGACTGGCTTCGATTTCTGGAACGATGGTCCGTCAATTGCATCTGAAGATGACGCCGAGGTTCGGGAAGTTTCCAGCATCTGACTTTTTGGACAAATCAGAGACTGTCATTCTGCCGTCTGATGCCCGGATACAGCTCCAGAGTGATTTTTGTATATAGTGGTTCTCAAACCTAAGGAAGGTGAGGGAGACCGCGATGCGTTGGATTTATGGAGCCGGAGTTCTGGTGGTTGTGGCAGGGCTTTCCGCCTATTTCTATGTGCAGTATCAGCTGAATGCGCCGCTCTTTACCGAGGAAGCACAGCAGCAAATAGAGGCAGAGGTCGCGGCCCAGAACGAAGAAGCGTTTGCCCGTCCGGCACCCCAATCTGCGATCTATCCACCCGCTAATCCGCAGAACAATGCTTATTTCGGAGATCTGCATTCTCACTCAGCGCTGTCGTTCGACTCTTACATTTTTGGGAACCGGCTTTCTATTGACGAGTCGTATCGGATTGCAAAAGGGAACGCGGTCGAAAGTGCGTCAGGGGAACGGATACAACTCACCGTACCCCTCGACTTTGCAGCGGTGACCGACCACGCAGAGGGTTTTGGGTTGTTTGAAACATGCGCGCAGGATGATGCTTCAGATGAGTTTCGGACGCTTTGCAGGCGCTTTGATAGCCCCAACGCCAACTTTTTTCTAGAACTCAGAGAAGCTGGGGAGAAGCGACCCCCAACCAATCTGGGCAGTGCAGAGAACTCAATTGCAGAAGAGCAGGCAAGGTCAACCTGGGCGCAAATCGTGGGCGCAGCAGAGCGCCATAATGAGCCAGGTCGTTTTACAACCTTTGCCGCATATGAATATTCGCCGCCTCTGCCAGACAGGGGCAAAATCCATCGAAATGTGATTTTCAGAAACAATACCGTACCTGCTCGTGCAATCTCAGCATTTGACGCGCTGACGGAGATCAATCTCTGGGACATGATCTCGGCAGATTGTGAAGCGCCGTGTGATTTCATCACCATTCCACACAATCCGAACAAGTCCTGGGGACTAGCCTTTGCGAGCCATACAATTGATGGCGATGCCTATACGGCAGATGATTGGAAGATGCGGGATGAAGTTGAACCGCTGGTGGAGATTTTCCAGATCAAGGGCAATTCGGAATGCAGCCTGGGCTTTGGCGCAACCGACGAGGAATGCGGCTTTGAACAGTTTTTGCCTCCCTGTGAGGAGGGCCAGGTAACCCAATGTATTCATCCCACCTCCATGGCGAGAGATGGACTCAAGCTTGGCTTGGCGCTCGAAGAAGAGTTGGGCTTCAACCCCCTCGACTTTGGCATGATCGGCAGCACAGACACACATAACTCTAATCCCGGCAATGCCGAAGAGTATGATTTTCGCGGTGCTGCAGGATTGTTTACCGGGAATGCGAACCTGCGCCTTCGTGGTATGCGGGGCGGTCGTGGGGCGACCTTCCAAAACCCTGGTGGGCTTGCTGTGGTTTGGGCGCCTGAGAATACGCGGGACGCCCTGTTTGACGCGATGGAACGCAAGGAAGTCTATGCCACCAGTGGCACACGCATACGTCTGCGGTTCTTCGGTGGCCCATCCTATGAAGATAGCCTTATGACAGCAGATAACCCGATTGAAATTGCTTACCAGCAGGGCGTGCCGATGGGCGGCATGTTGCGGCCGAGTGACGATGAGACGCCAGCCTTTTACGTGCAGGCCTTGCAGGACCCTCTAAACGCACCCTTGGATCGTGTGCAGATCATTAAAGGCTGGGTGGAAGACGGAAGTGTCAAAGAAATAGTGCTCGACGTGGCTTGCGGCGACGGTCGCACAATCGACCCAGAGACTGGACGGTGCCCCGCGACCACGGCTTCTGTCGATCTTACCAATTGTGCTTTCGAAGAGGACAAGGGCGCGCAGCTTCTGCAAGCAGTATGGAAGGATCCAGATTATGATGCGGGTCAGCGCGCGTTTTACTACGCCCGTGTTATTCAGAACCCGACCTGTCGTTGGTCCACCTACGATGCGCTGCGGTTGGCTGAAACCCCACCTGACGATCTACCAAGTACGAGCACAGAGATGGCGTGGTCTTCTCCGATTTGGGTGGGTGGGCAATAAGGGCGCTTGTCCACATTCGGCATAGTTATTCGATCCGTCCCTCAGTCTTTCTGTAGCTCCACGCAGATAGGGTGAGGACGAGGACAGACATGATGAATGCGAAAGTGACGTTGCCGGTCCAGCCCGCCCAGTCATAGGCGACGGTGCCTGCCCAGCTCGCCATGCCACCGCCCAGGAACATTAGGAAGATATAGACTGTCATCAATCGCGTTCTGACGGTGGCGTCCAGGTTGAGAAATGTCATTCGCCCGGTGATGTCGATGACGGGACCGACCAAATTCATTGTGATGAGAGGGATCATAAGGAGCCAAAGGTTGTTGCCGAAAATGAACAGCGAGGCGACGCCTAGCAACTGTATGGCGGCCAGGATGGTCCGGGCTTTGTAGGCACCGATTTTGTCGGCCCATGCGCCCATGCGCGGCGTTGTCAACAAGTTGAGTGCGGATATCGCTGCGAGATACCCAACCGTATCAACGCCATACCCCATTTCGGGGCTGGTCAGATGAAGTCCCAGTCCCAACCAGACAGCGAGGAAAATGCCGAAACTCAACGCCTGTATGGTGCCCGCGCGAATGATGTCGGGATGCGTTTTGATGATTGGGAGGATAGAAAAAATCAATTTCCCGTAGGATTGGCGTGCGGATGTTTGATGTTCGCGTTCTTCCATGATGAGGGGGAGAGCGATGGAAACGATCAACATCAGGGTCGCAGCGACAAAATATACTGTGCGCCAGCCAAAATTCTCCCCCAGAAACCCTGCGCCCGCCCGCGCCAGCAGGATGCCGCCGATAATACCTGCGGTCAGTATGCCGGTGGCATGGCCGAGCTCTGATGGGTTGATGCGCTTCGAGACATAGGCTGGAAGCAGGTAGGGCGCGATGGTGAAAAACCCGAGGATCGTTGAGCCAGCGATGAACAGCTGGAAATCCTGCACCAGTGCCATGGCGAGGATGCCGCAGAACTGTCCGGCGACAAAGATTGAGGTGAGCCGTCTATTGCTCACCCGATCACCAAGTGGCAACAGAAGCAGAATGCCGAGCGCCAGAGCAATCTGGTTAAGCGCAGGGACTGCGCCAATCATGGCCGCGCTCACACTGAAATCTTCTGCGACACGGGCGATGATTGGGTGAATGTAATAAGCGTTGGCGGTCACAACTGCGCTCGCAACCGCCAATATGTAGAGCTTTGCTTTGCTCAAGTATTTGGTCGTGTCTTCATTGTGTTCTTGTGGCGCTGGGGCAGCCGTGGACATACTCAACCTATTTGTTTTGAAGCGGGAAGGGCGGTCTGGGGTCAATCGCTGTTTGAAAACTCATCTGCGATTGCATCGAGTTGCTTTGCCAGTATGGCAGCGCCATTTTTGCCCAACGTTTCGTCCAGACGAGCATTTATGGTTTCGAACGGCCTTTCGGCGCGTTTAAGCGTCTTCTTGCCATTGTCTGTAAGTTCCAGCAACCAGGTGCGCCCGTCTGTTTCGCTGCGACGACGCGCGACAAGGTCTGCTTTCATCAGCCGCGTTATCATGGCTGTGATGGCTGACTCGTTTTGTTTCAGACGCCGAGCGAGATCTCTTTGTCTCATCTCCTTAGACGATGCGATGAGGTTAAGGACTGCGACCTGTGCGGTGGTGAGGCCGGCGGCATCCATCAATACGCTGTCTGCTTCGGTTTTTATCCGGTGAGCTGCGATCTGCAGCAGGAAATAGAGTCGTTTTTTGTGTGCTGACATGCCGCCACCATAAACCGCTTGTCAGGATCACCCAACTTTCCTATATTAACTTCACTAGTGAAGCAAAAGGAGAAGGCGTGTGGGTGCGATAGATGTTTGGTCTCAGATAACAACGCAGCGCATGGCGGACCGGCCTTGGATGGAAACGCTGCTGCGTTGGACGGGGCGGCCTGGTGATCGGTCGATTCCAGATGTTGCAGGAACTGTTGCTGCTATGGATGCGGCGGACGTAGATATTATGTTCCTATCCGCCTGGCAGGGGCCGGAAGGGTCTTTGATCAGCAATGAGGAAGTCGCCCAGTCAATTGATGCGGCGCCTGACCGGTTTCGCGGTTTGGCGACTGTTGACATCAATAACCCGGTTGAAGCTGTTCGAGATATCCGCCGCTGGGTTGACGGGGACCGCTTTGTCGGCGTGCGGCTGGTCCCGTGGCTGCTGGACCTGCCGCCAAATGATCGGCGTTTTTATCCAATCTATGTCGCTTGCGTTGAGGCTGGTGTACCGTTCTGTACGCAGATCGGTCATACAGGACCGCTTTGTCGATCAGAACCCGGTCGTCTTATTCCTTACCTGGACGATGTGCTTCTCGACTTCCCTGACCTGAAGGTTGTCGGTGGGCATGTTGGTTTTCCGTGGATTGGTGAGCTGGTCTCTCTCAGTCTCAAATACCCAAACCTGTATGCAGATACTTCAGCTTATGTGGTGCACCGACTGCCAGAAGACTTTGTGAAGTTCATGAAGGGACCGGGGCAGTCCCGGGTGATGTTCGGTACCAACTGGCCGATGCTGTCGCCAAGTCGCTGTCTCAAACATCTGGATGCGCTCGAGTTGTCAGACGAAGGCAGGGAACTCTTTCTCAGCGGCAACGCTCGACGGGTGTTTGGTCTCAATTAGGTGAGAGTTCGTATTGGTGTACTAGGCCAGGGCCACAGGACCCTGCGGCACAGACTTCCAGAATGCCGGATCGTGACCATACATGATGGTTGCGCCCCGTGACTGCATTTCACGGAGTCGTTGGAACACCGCCAGCATTGCTTCTTTGTCATGGGCGATGCCTGGTAGACGCAGCTTCTCCAGCGACTCCTTTAGATAGCAAGCATCTCCGCAGAGGATGTATTCCTTGTTTCGCGTTCTCACTCGGAGGGACTGATGTCCGGGCGTATGTCCGTAGGTTGGAAGGCACACCACAGTTCCATCTCCAAACACGTCATGCTCACCAGTGATGAGTTGCCGACGCTGGCCGATATCAAAGTCCTTTTTGAGATAGGCAAGGTCAGTGTCGGGCAGGGCCATTGCATGGTCCCATTCGATGCGTTGCACCACAAGGTCCGCATTGGGTATCTGGGCGTTTCCACCGGCATGGTCATAGTGCAGGTGAGAATTGACCAAGTGCGTTATCTCACTCGCATCAATGTGCATCGACGACAAGCGCGATGAGATTTCTTCGCCAGGGAGAAAGTGGAACTCAGAAAACTTGAGAGATTCTTCGCCAGCGTATCCCAACGGATCAGTCTGCGTTTGAATGTGGAGTCCGCTATCGAAGAGGACTTTGCCCTTGGGATGCACAATCAGATAGGAGGGGATCGGGAGTGTAATTCGACCCTTATTACCCTTCAGGATGAAGGTCGCAGGGAGGGTGAGATAACCGCATGTGAACGCATAGAGCTTCACAGGCATGGCTTCGTTCTCCCGGATTGTGTTCGTTCAGCCCAGTGCGGGAGTGCTTGCCCGAGTCAGGAGGCTTCCTTCCAGGCGGCCTCTGCGGGTGAAGCCTCGTCGGTCTTTAGTGACGGATCGTGCTTATAGAGTGTTGAGCAGTACGGGCAGATAATTTCTGATTCTTCCCCCATGTCGAGGAAAACATGGGGATGATCGTTTGGCGGCGTGGCGCCCACACATTTGAACTCTTTGGCGCCAATGCGGATTTCGCCTACGCCTGTATCATTACGAAATTTAGGGATATTTGTGCCGCTCGCCATGAGATCCACTCTGTTGCGGCGGTGCGATTCCGCCGGTGCCAAATTTGGCCGTACCCTAGCCTCAGGAAGGGGCAAATTCCAGTCTTTTGGTGTGGTCTGCGAGCGAGCGGCTTGGCTCACCTGGGATCACGAGAGCGTCGGCCGCATTTGCTGGCGCCAGGCGGCCGGTTGCGCATATAGTTAAGTTAAAGATATTCAGTCGGCCAAAAGAGCCGGTCACAAAATATAGGGAGGAGACTGGATGGCAGAAGAAGCCACCCAGCGCGGCGATGCGCTCAAAAGGTCAACGTTATTTGCGTTTGCCCTTCCGGCAGCTCCCATTGCGGCACTCGGACTTCCGCTTGCCGTTCACATACCGCCATTTTACGCAAAGATTACAGGTCTTGAACTGACCTTTATCGGTGTTCTGTTTTTGCTCATTCGGTTTTGGGATGTTTTTACGGACCCTGTGTTAGGTGTGTTGTCAGACCGCTTTGAATCCAAGTGGGGGCGACGACGACATTGGATCGTTGCGTCCGTTCCGATCGTCATGGTTTCAGTCTATATGATCTTCATTCCACCCTTTGAGGTCGTCGGCGCTGCCTACCTGCTTGGCTGGATGGTCGTGCTTTACATCGGCTGGACTCTTCTCACCATTTCGCACATGTCCTGGGGTGCTGAGTTGACCCCGTCTTATAATGAACGGTCGCGAGTGCAAGGCGCCCGCGAGATTGCGCTCATCCTTGGCATGGTCGCGGTTCTCAGCCTGCCAATTGTAATTGAACAGATGCAGCCGGAAGATCTTGATCATGCTCGCGTGGCGGCGATGGGATGGTTCGTGATCATTTTGCTGCCCATCATGGTGTTTATCGCGACGAAGTTTGTTGGTGAAAGAGAAACGCCGCGCCCAGAGCATGTGCCGATCGCCGAAACTATTCGCGTGTTGAGCCGCAATCGTCCTTTGCGGATTGTGTTGATATGCGATCTGCTGGGCGGCATTGGCGGCGGCCTCGTGGCAAGCCTCTTCATCTTCCTCGTTGAGGACACGCTGAAGCTCGCAGCTCTGTCTGGCATTTTGCTGCTTGCATATTTTCTCGCCGGTGTCTTTTGCATTCCAATTTGGATCAAACTGTCGGAGAGGGTTGGGAAACATAAGGCTACGGCCTACTCGGCAATTTTTAGCGGTGTCACCATTCCGCTGATCTTCTTTATTCCAGAGGGCAATGCGCTGATTGCGCTTATTTCTTGGATCGTCTTCGGATTCAACATGGCGGCGGGGCCATTTCTTTACCGGTCAATTATGGCGGATGTTGCAGATCATGACTCCGTTGACTCAGGCCTTCAGCGGACAGGACTTTTCTATTCGCTGCTGACAAGTACCAACAAGATTGGTGCGGCATTTGCGATATTCATCGGGTTCTTTCTTTTGGACCAGGCGGGCTTTGTTGCCAAGGGAGAGAACTCCCAAGAAGTTCTCGACCAACTTCGTTTTATCTATGTCGTGCCTGCGGTCATCGTGAGTTTCGCTGTCGCCGTCATCATCTGGCGTTTCCCATTGGATGAGAAAACACAAGTGGCGAACAGGAAGGTTCTGGAACAGCGGGCAATTGATGCTGCAGCTGCAGCAATAATTGACGTGACTGGAGAACCGTCTGACGCTCAATCCTCCGGTCCTCAGCCTTCTGGTGCTGGCGGAAACTAGGGGAAACGAATGACAGTTTTCTCGAATAGCGGTATCGACATTGCCTATGATGATGTGGGCGAGGGCGCCCCTATTTTGCTACTTCATGGGTTTGCTTCAACTCGGACCGACAATTGGTCTCGCACGGGCTGGTACGGAACTCTTGAAAAAACGGGCCGTCGTGTGATCGCCATGGACTGGCGCGGGCATGGTGAGAGCACCGCCAGTCATTTGCCCGAAGACTACACGACTGTTCTCCTATTGGGCGATGTTCGTGCACTTCTCGATCATCTGGGTATCGACAAAATCGATGTTTTCGGGTTTTCGATGGGGGCGGGATTGGCGCTTCAACTTGCCTTGCAGGAGGGCAAGAGGATCGACCATCTTGTGCTTGCGGGCATTGGCGGCGCCATGCTGGAACCAAATCGGGCGCCGCGTTTTACCGAGAATATTTTCGATGCAGCCTCTGCAGACGAGATTTCTGATCCAACTGCGAAAGGGTTTCGACTCTATGCGGACCAGCTCGGGCAGGACTTGAAAGCGCTCGCGGCGTGTGCGGGGGCAGACAGGACGTCGCCTACGGCGGATGATCTATTTGCGGTGCGGGCGAAGACCTTAGTCGTGGCTGGGCAGAGAGACGATCTTGCAGGGGATCCTATTGCTTTAGCGGAGGCGATACCCGGTGCCAAAGGTGAACTCATTCCCGGGGCTGATCACATGTACCTCCTGACCAACGGCGCTTTTAAAGGCACCGTGATCGATTTTCTTACAGGCTGGCTCTAGTCACACGGCTACAAACCCCTATCTATCTTACTGTTTTTAGTGGAGGAACGCTCTTACATGGCACAAGACAGGATACCGACGTGGCAACTGGCCGCCTTCGCCGGACCCGCCGTACCCATGGCTGCCATGGGTCTGCCTATCTCTGTTTATCTACCTCAGTTCTATGCGGAGCAGATGGGATTAGGGCTTGCTGCCGTTGGCACTGTTTTCATGATCGCCCGTCTGTGGGATGTGGTAACTGATCCTATGATGGGCGTGATTTCCGACCGCTTTCCTTCTCGGTGGGGGCGCAGGAGGCATTGGATCGCAGCGTCTGTCCCGATCGTTCTTCTCTCGGCATGGATGCTGTTTATGCCGAGTGCACCGTCGAGCAGCCTCTATCTTTTTGCATGGATGTTCATCCTCTATATCGGCTTTACCATGGCCAGCCTCAATCATATGGCATGGGGGGCGGAGCTACATGAAGACTATGATCAGCGGTCCCGGATCATGGGGTTTCGAGAGGGCTTCGTGATTCTGGGCGTCCCTGTGGTCTTGCTGATCCCCGTTGCGATTGAACAGTTGGGCGGTGCAAACGTCGAAGCCGACCGCGTTGCGGCGATGGGCTGGTTCATTATTGTGCTCCTCCCTATCACAGTTGCGATTGCTGTCTGGAAGGTGCCGGAGTTCGGTGAGCTGTCGCAGAAACAAGAGCTTCCACTTCGTGAAGCCGTCCGTCCATTGTTGAATAACCGACCGCTTCAGCGGGTAATTGCATCTGATTTTTTGAGTGGTTTCTCTGGTGCAGCGCTCGGCTCCATGTTTCTGTTTCAGGCGACCTATGTGCTGCAGATCGGCGTTCCGAGTGTCTTATTGCTGATCTATTTCTTCGCCGGGCTTGGCTTTGTTCCGGTGGTGGTCAAACTCAGCTACCGGCTTGGGAAGCATCAGGCGCTTGTTGCGGCGGCGCTGTTTAATGCGCTCATGGTGCCGACACTCTTTCTTATTCCGCCTGGAAACTTTTATGCCGCTGCAGCAGTATTCACTTTTCTTGGTGTCAATGTTGGCAGTGTGACGATCCTTTATCGCTCTATTCTGGCCGATGTGGCCGACATTGATGAGCTTGAGACGGGCCACCGCCGTACCGGATTGTTCTATGCGCTGATGACGCTGACGTCCAAAACGGGTGGGGCGATTGCGGTTGGTGTTGTCTTCTGGACCCTGAGCCTTATCGGCTTTGTACCAGGTGCAGAAAACACCGAAGCTGCTATTCGCGGACTTTCAATCGTTTTTGTTGCGACGCCGATGATCTGTAATTTCGGGGTGGCCGCGATTATGTGGGGCTTCCCGCTCGATAAAGACATGCAGGAAGACGTCCGGCGGCAGCTTGAAGAGCGCGCAAAGACCGCAGAAGCGGCGGCGGCTACAGACTAGCAGCAGCCACATCCGCCAAGGGCAATCGACCCTTCAGGATTAAAGGCTGCGCCGACGGAGCGCGTTGAATTTTCAGCTGTTTCGGCGAAGCCAGCTTTGGCTGCCTGCTGCATGGCCGGATCTGTCATGAAATCAATTGCCGTCATCGCCAGGGATTTGGCGCCGTCGATGCAGGCTTTGTCGCCCATCTCGCCGCCTGCCCAACGGGCGAATTCGGGATTGTGAATGACGACACTTGGTGGCGCTGAGGCGATCATTGGGTGGATTGATGGCACGCGGTGGCTCACATTGCCCATATCCGTGCTGCCCGCCGATCCAGAAGGCATTTTATCGAGCGGGAAAAAGTCGCGCCCCAGGGAGCGGGCATTTGCCTCATAGGCTTCCGCAATCGGCCAACTGGTTTTCATGTCCAGATAGTCAGCCTTCGCCCACCTGATGTCCGCTTTACAGCTGGTTGCCAGAGCTCCTGCCTCGAAACAGGCTTGGACACGGGCCTTCAATGCTGCAAGCGAGATTGCCTCTGCCGCGCGGACATAGAAAACGCCGCTTGCACGGTCGGGTACAATATTGGGGGCGACGCCGCCCTCATTAATGATGCCGTGGATACGCTCTGTCGGTTTAATGTGTTGTCTCAGCTGCGCGATGGATTGATAGGCTGTCACCAGCGCATCGAGCGCATTCAGTCCCGCATGGGGCATGGCTGAGGCATGGGCGCTTTTGCCGGTGTAAATTACTTCGACTTCTGAGACGCAGATGCAGGGCATGGTCGCAAGGTCCACCCCTGCAGGGTGCACCATCATTGCGGCATCAAGACCGTCAAAGGCGCCTTCCTGAGCCATCAGCTCTTTGCCGCCACCTTGCTCTTCAGCAGGTGTGCCGAGATAGCGGACATGTCCGGGCAAGGCACTGTTGAGTTTTGCCAGCGCAAGGCTTGCCCCCAGACCTGTTGTGGCAATGATATTGTGGCCACAGGAATGTCCGATGCCCGGCAGGGCGTCATATTCAGACAGAATGCCGACTGTGGGGCCCTTGTCGCCGAACTCAGTGGCAAAAGCTGTTTCGAGGCCGTATGCCTCACGTGTCACAGCTAGGCCTTCCTTCTCTACGCGGTCGGAGAGAAGTGCCGCGGCTTTATACTCATGGAAAGCTAACTCAGGGTTTGCATGGATTTCATGCGAGATCGAAATGAGCTCATCGCTCATCGCGTCAATCGCGTCACAGGCTTGGCGTTTTAGAGCGACAGCATCGGTCATTTTTGTCCCCGTCTGAGTGAGCGTCATACTATACACTCTTCGCGAGCGTGCTCTAGGTGTCAGGCGTAGCGGAGGGATTCGTGGACTATTTTCAATCAGGCGGTGTGAAGCTGGCTTTCCGTGTTGACGGCGCAGGCGATCCTATCGTGCTGGTGCACGGTTTTGCCTCGACCCACGCGGTCAACTGGATAGAGCCTGGATGGGCCGACGCGTTGGTGAATGCGGGGCGGCAAGTCGTGATGTTTGATCTTAGAGGGCATGGGGGCAGCGATGATTTGTACGATGCATTGGATTATGATCGGGGGCTCATGGCCGCTGACATTCTGGCGCTCCTGGATCATCTGAGGATCGCCCAGGCGGACATTATGGGCTACTCGCTTGGTGCCATGCTGAGTTTACGGTTTGCAATGGACCATCCAGACCGCTGTCGCTCGGTTGTTTTAGCAGGCGTTGGCGACCGGCTCTTTGCTCCTTCCGGCCAGATCGAACCGGTTGTTGAGGCGCTTTTGGCAGACAGTCTGCATGACGCAAAGACCCCGGTGGGCCGCGCCTTTCGGGCGTTTGCGGATAAAAATGGGCAGGACAGAGAGGCGCTCGCTGCCTGCTATCAGGTGCCTCGCGATAAGCTCACGGATGCCGACCTGGCGCGGGTGGAGGTTCCAGTCCTGGTGGTTGCTGGAGATCGTGACGAGATTGCCGGGTCGGCGGAGAGGCTTGCTGAGCCCATTCCGAAAGGTGAGGCTGTGACGATCCCCCGGCGCGATCACATGCGAACCGTGGGCGACCCAACCTATAAACAGGCTGTGCTCGCGTTTTTGCAGAAGGCCTGAGCGCCAAGCCTTCTGCCGATGTATCCTAGCGCGCGGTGAGTGGTGCAAAACTCAAATGCATGCCTGCGTCGGTGATGAGTGTCTCGCCGGTAATATGGTCAGACCCTTCACCAGCGAAGAAGCAAACCGTTGCCGCAATGTCTTCAGGTGTCCCCGCCCTTTTAAGTGGCATTGTATTTTCCTGATTTTTGACGATCTTCTGAAAGGTTGCTTCGCCGAATTTGTCGCGGAACCAGCGGGTGCCGATAAAGCCGGGGCAAACTGCGTTTACCCGGATTTCAGGCGCGAGGGCCCGCGCGAGCGAGAGAGTCATTGTGTTCATGGCGCCTTTGGAAGCCGCATAGGCAACTGACGAGCCGACGCCGGTTACACCTGCGATGGACGATACATTGACCACGGAGCCTTCACCCTGGCTCTTCATGTAAGGCTGACACGCACGGATCATCTGATAGGCCCCGATGACGTTTACGCCATAGATGCGGTGGAAATCCTCTGCCTGAAGGGCATCGAGGTCGTCATGGTCAGCGAACTGAGTGGTGCCGGCATTGTTGACCAGAATGTCGACCCGACCCCATTTGTCGATTGTCGTCTGGACAATCTTTTTGCAGGCAGCATCGTCTGACACATCGCCCTGAGCGAGGATTGCTTTGCCACCGGTCGCTTCAATCTCAGCGACGACTGCTTTGGCTTCGTCTTCTGACTTTGTGTAGTTGATTGCGACTTTTGATCCGGACTTTGCAAGGCGGATGGCTGTTGCTGCCCCGAGGCCCGCTGCTGATCCACTGACGATGGCTACGGCGCCGTCAAGTTTCATGAGTCTCTCCCTATAGGTGTTTTTCAGGGAGTGTAGCGGGGCGGTCACCCAGTGTCGCGGGTGGAATCAGCTGTCTTGGGTGGTGTTCGATTGGCTCTTCATGAGATCACATAGTCGGTCATCCATTTCTTGTTCTTTGCGAAGGGATGGGTCGAGTCGGATACAAACATAACGGCCAGTGTGCCTGACTGTAATGCCTCTGGAGAAGCCAATGCCGGGCACGTCAAGTGCGACAGGTGTCTCAAGCGCGGGGAGGGGTACAACTTCAACCAAGGCGCTTGTTGCTGATATCTGGTTGATCCAGCATTCAGCGTCAACACCCGGATAGACAATCCGCCCTGATATGGCAGCGGCGACGCGGCGTCTTCGTCGGCGATCAATTTTGACTTTTGTCGTCACGTCTTATCCGCTGTCTGTCGTGGCATCGCAGGCTAGGCCAATCGGTATTGATAATAAGTTGAACCGCTTGGTGGAATTAAAAACAAAGGCTAAGTTGACCCAAAACGGCATGATGCATGCCATAATCAATTTGAACCATCGGGATGGGCATGACAGACACATATAAGTTGCTGGGCGCAGAGATTTCATACTTCACAGGCAAGGTTAGATCCTATCTGCGGTTTAAGGATATCCCGTATGAAGAAATCAAGGCGGATCGCGATGTTTACCTGAATGTTATTCTACCGCGGACGGGGGTTGCCATGATGCCGGTTCTGATTTCGCCGGATGATATCGCCGTTCAGGACACCAGCGACATTATCGATTTTCTTGAAGGTCGGTTTCCTGACCCGACTGTCTATCCCGCGACGCCGCGCCAAGGAACCATCGCGCGTCTGTTCGAACTGTATGGCGATGAGTGGATGAAGATCCCCGCCATGCATTATCGGTGGAACTATAATGCGGAAGCTATGTATCTGGAGTTTGGCAAGGTTTCGCAGCCTGAGCTGAGCGAAGCAGAACAGATTGAGGTGGGGAAAGAAACCTGCAAACCCTTTAAAGGCTCGCTTCCCATTCTTGGTGTGACCCCAGAGACGGAAAAAGCTGTGGAAGCGTCCTATGAGCAATTGCTCCGGGACCTCGACGCGCATTTTTCTGTTTACCCCTATCTTCTCGGAACCCGCCCGAGCATTGGCGATTTTGGCATGATTGGTCCGCTCTATGCGCATCAATATCGCGACCCTGCGTCGGGCGAAATCATGAAGCGGATTGCGCCGCATGTGGCAAAATGGGTTGAACGAATGATGGACTCAGAGCCTAAGTCTGGCGCGTTTTTGCCAGACGACGAGGTTCCCGAAACGCTCTATCCAGTGCTGAGGCGCATCTTTGAAGAGCAGTTTCCGCCGCTGCATCACATGGTCTCGTCCTTCGCGGATTGGATTGATGAGAACCCTGGCGTGGAGATCCCTCGCGCCATCGGCAAACAGCGTTTTGTGCTGAAAGAGGCTGACGGTTCGCCCGTGACCGGCGAGCGGGGCATGTTCACCTTTGAGCAGTGGATGCTGCAGCGCGTGCTGGATTTCTACCAGCCTTTGCAGGGCGCTGATCGCCAAAGTGTGGACACATTGCTTGAGGAAGTTGGGGGCAAGGAAGCGATGCAATTCGACCTGCGCCATCGTGTGGCGCGGGTGAAGAACCAGTTGGTTGTGGAGGGATAGAATGAGAGCAGGCTTGGTCAGTATTGCGAGCGGTGTATCTGCAATCCTCTGGGCGAGTGGTGTGTCTGCGAGTCCCTATACAAGTACCTATTCGGACCTTGATTTGGGCAAGTGCGCGCTGATCGAAGAGGAGTCCGAAATTGGATTTGTCCAAGTCAAGTGCGACGGACAGCATGGCTATGACGTCTACGCGACGGAAGGGGACTTGCGCCTTTATCTCGCCTACAGAAAGCCTGGCGAATCGCTGATCATCGAAGATGAACCCGCAGAGGTTGAAGAGCCTGCGGAGCCTGTCTTAGAGGAACTCGAAACTGTTACAGAGGAGCCAGAGGCTGAGCCGGAAGAGCCGGTTGATGTTTTTGTGCCAGTGGGTGTTCGTCCCATTGGGCAGACAATTCCCCCATTCAACAATCTGGGTCCCAAACTTGAGTGGCGGTCTCCGAACCGAGCAGGTGCCGAACCCTTTGCGACCATCGTCCGCTACACCTATCAGCAGATGAGTGAAGACGGGTCTTATTCAAATGGACAGGTGCTGGTTGTTTCGCGGTTCCGTAGCGGTGAGAGCTGCCATGTTGGCTATATTGACGCACTGGCAAACGCCAACGCCAATGAGATGGCGCGGGAGGTTGCAGATAAATACGCCACCGGGGGAAGTTGTCCCGATGGCGCAGTGCCTGTGCTCGGCCGTGGTGGCGATGAGTTCCGGTACTAGAGCGTTTCCCATCTAAACGGAATCGCGAGAAACGCTCTAGTTCCCTATTTTTTGTCGCGTTTTCGAACCATAAAAGTCTGCAACTTTTCCTGAAAACGCTCTAATCCCCTATTTTGTCGCGTTTTCGAACCATAAAAGTCTGCAACTTTTCTTGAAAACGCTCTAGCCAGACTGGTGGGTCGATAGAAATTCGTCGATGGTTTCTTCGAAATTGATGGCGTCTGACAGGCCGCGCATGCGTCCTGCGGTGAGGCCACCATCGACGGCGATGATCTGGCCCGTCACGAAGGTGGAGGTGTCAGACGCCAGGAAGAGGGCCATCTCCGCAATGTCATTGGGCACACCTGAGCGAGCGACCGGCTGCAGCTTGGCAAGGCGCGGTTTCATGAATTCTGCAAATTCATCCGCGGCATTGGGGCCCAGTTCCAGCGCGTTTGCGAAAATGGGCGTTGCGATGCCGCCTGGACAAATGGCATTGGAGCGGATGTTAAATTCACCGAGCTCAAGCGCTGCGGTTTTCGCAAGGTGCGCAACAGCGGCTTTGCAGGCGGAATAGACCTGGGGTCCAAAGCCTGCCTGAAGTCCTGCGACGCTTGCGGTTGAGATGATGGACCCAGAGCTCTGCTTTTTCATCACCGGCACGGCGTATTTGTAGCCGAGAAAGACGCCTTTCAGGAGCACGCCGACGGATATGTCGAAGCCATCCATGTCGATCTCATCCAGCTGTCCTCCGACACCCCCAAAACCTGCATTGTTGAAGATGCAGTCCACGCGGCCAAACTTTTTGACTGTGTGGTCGACGAGATTTTTGACATCGGCTTCCTGTGAGACGTCAGTCTGACAGTAGGAGAAATCGTCTCCGAGGGTCAGAGACATTTCTTCGCCCCGATGTTCCTGCACATCGCCGACGACCACCTTAGCCCCTTCGGCCAAAAACAGATCGACAGTGCCGCGGCCGATGCCGCTGGTGCCGCCAGTGATGATGGCAACTTTGTCTGTTAGACGGTCTCCCATGAGTTCTCTTTCCTATTTGCCTTTGAAGGCCGGTTTTCTTTTTTCCATGAAGGCGGCACGGCCTTCTGCATAGTCGTCGCTGCCAAAGCATTCTGCGATCAATCGAAGGCAGGCTTTGGCATCGAAGCTGTCTGCTTCGCGCACAAGTTCATCAATGATTTTCTTTTCATTGCGAACAGTGAGTGGCGCATTGTCATCGATTTGCTCACAGGTCGCCCGGGTGAATGTTTCCAATTCACCTTTGTCGAGGACGCGATTGATCAATCCCATTTGCAGGGCTTCGTCATGATCGAAGCGGCGTGCGGTGAAGAAGATTTCTTTGGCGGAAGATGGTCCGACAACATCCACAAGCCGCTTGGTCGAGACGAGAGGGTAGGCGAGGCCAAGCTTGCCAGCGGGAATGCCAAATGTGGAGCCTTTCGCGGCAAAGCGCAGATCGCAGGCAAGCGCGATCCCTAGCCCCCCGCCAATACAGTAGCCATCAATCATCGCAATGGTGGGTCTGGAGGAACTCGCGATCCGCTCGAAAGCCACTGTTGAGGTGTCTTCGTAATTCTGAACGCTCTCAGGGTTTGAGCGTGCCTGCTCAAACTGTGAGATGTCGGCACCTGCTACAAAGGCTTTTTCGCCAGCTCCCGTGAGCACGATGGAAAGAATGTCCGGGTCTGCCTCAAACTCATCCAGGATGTCCGGCACGGCCTGCCACATGTCCAGGCTGACGGAATTGTGCTTCTCCGGATTGTTAAAGATCATCCATCCAATAGCGCCTTCTTTGCGGGCGATCATTTTGTCTGCTGGTGAGGGCATTCAATCTTTCCTTAAACGATAGCAACCCAGTCGAGCCTTGGCTCGCGGGCAGGGGGATGGGCGTCGGAGAGCGCCGATAACAAATCCTTTTTCAGTGCCGCGGCGGCAGGGTCATCCCAAAGATTGATCCACTGATTGGGGTCGTCTGCCAAATTGTACAGCTCACCTTCGGTGCCGTCATAGATGTTCGATTTGTTGTAGGCGGTGATAATGTAGCCGTCTTTGTAGAGCGTGCGGAGGCTCACTTCTGTGCCGTCTGTGTAAACAGAGTCCCACTCCGTATAGACATGCTTTCGTTTCTGCGATGCAGCGACCGCCTCATCCCGGGGGAGGGCCTGTCCCTGCATCCAGTCTGGGACAGTAATACCTGCGATCTCACAGAAGGTTGGGGCGAGGTCGACCTGCCCAACGGGTGCGGAAACTGTTGTGGGCGTCGCCTTTGCATTTGGTGCGGGGCGCCAGATGAAGGGAAGCTTCATCAGGCTTTCGACATGGTAGGGGCCTTTAAACAGGAGACCGTAGTCGCCCTGAAACTCCCCATGGTCGGTGGTGAAGATAATGTCCGTGTCTTCTTCCCACCCAAGCTCTTTGACCCGCTGGAACACCTTTGCGCAGGCTTCGTCGATCAGTTCGTTTTCGATGTGGGTCATGGTATTGACCTCACGCACCTGGTCCGGCGTCATGTCTTTGGGGATGAAGGCGGGCGGTGCTTCAATGTTGATCGTACGATCACCGGTCCAGTACCACATCCAATGTTTTGGTTTTCCTTCAAGTATCTTCCGGTTCGCGGCCGGGCTGGTCGGATAGGCGTCGGGCAAATCGACGTCGCGCCAGTTGACGCGGTGGATCTCGCTTTCTGGCGGATCCCACGGGTGGTGGGGATCAGGAAAGCTCATCCAGCAAAACCAGTCTGAATCTTCTTCCAGGCTCTCGAGCCAGGCGATTGTGCGGTCAGCTACCCAATCTGTGTGATAATGCTCCCTTGCTACGGGATTTTTGTGGACCTGACAGGCACCAGTATCTCCGCCGCCTGCTGCGTTCACCTCAAAGTCAGCGGTTAGGTTTTGATAGAAGCCGCCAATCTCGTCCTTCGCATTCTCTCTCATCCATTTGTTGTAATGGAGGATGAGGGGGGTGTGGCTCGAGAGTTCCATATGGTCGAAACCGCGATGAGGGCCATTTTCATCAATGCGCGCCATGCGGTTTTCATAGAATTTGAGCTCAGGGTCGAGAAAGGGTTCAAAATGCGCCTTGCCGATGAGGGCGGTTTTGTAGCCTGCTTTTTCCTGCAAATAGGCGGCAACGCTTGGTGCGTCTTCTGGAAGGGGAACCCCATTCATCCAGACACCATGAGTGCTTACATATTGCCCGGTCAGCATGGTGGAGCGGGCGGGCATGCAGACGACGCTTTGAGCATGGGCGCGGGTATAGTTGATGCCGTCGCGGGCGAGTGCGTCGATGGTTGGCGTGCGCGCGACTTTGCCACCATTGCAGCCAAGTGAATCGAACCGCATCTGGTCTGTTGTGATGAAGAGAATTTTTCGGCCCATGGGTTTTCCTAGCTCTTGTCGGCGTTCAGAAAGTCCAGCATTGCGGGCACAGCCGTTTTGTCCTGGATCATGAAGAGGTGGCCGCCGTCAAACATGGCAAGCGCAGCATTTGGAATTTGCGCGGCCAGTTTTTCCTGCGTTGCTGGCAGCGCAATGCCGTCATAGACGCCACCACATATGAGCGTGGGGTGTTTGATGCCCGGCAAACGGTCCCATGTGTCATGATTTTTGCGCGCTTCCAATTGGCGCGTAGCGCCCATGGCGCGACCTGGCTCTCCTGCATAAGAATCGGTTGAGGCATACTCGACAAAGAAGTCATATTCTTTTGGGTTGGCAGCTGCCCATGCCGCATTGCGCCGTGTATCGGATATGGGGATCATGAATTTCGCCCGCTCGACACGGTCCATGTCTTGAACGTCGTGAAGCGGATAAGAGGCGCCGCCTTCGCCGCCCGGTGATGTGCAGGCGAGAACCAGACGGTTGATCCTGTCTGGATGTCTGAGTGCTAGTTCCTGGGCAACCATGCCGCCAAAGGACACTCCAATGACGTTCGGTTGTTGCCAGCCGAGTGCATCTAGCAGGGCGACCGCATCGTCTGCATAATCAGCCATCGTGTAAGGTTGGTCAGGCTTGTCGGTTTGGCCAAGGCCGCGCTGATCATAAGCGAGTGTTTCAAATTGCAAGGGGGCTGGACCATCCAGAAAATTGGGTTTGTTCCGCAGGTCAGCGCCGGTGCCGCTTATGAAAAAAACGGGGTCGCCCGATCCTTTGATTTCATAATAAATTCTCAACCTCGCGGTTTGAATATGGGGCATTGAGCGACTCACATTTGAACGGTTCTGAATTGCAATGGGCGGAGCCTAGCAATTGGTTCTCTTTTCGTCACCCGCAGCTCGGGATAATGGCGCAGAACTGAGAAAACACTGTTGAACTCGCCGTCTCCAAGGCCTATGTGCTAGGCTCGCTGGAAACGCTGTCCGGGTACTTCAGAACCCGAGGAGGAGGACCGATGTCCAAGCCCATCGAGACCGTAAAACTTATGGATCCTGTTTGGGACCGCATGCGCAATGAAGCGCGCGACATGGCAGCGGCCGAGCCGGTGCTGGCGAGTTTCATTTTTGCGACGGTTCTCAATCACGATGCTCTGCCTGAAGTGCTGAGCTTTCACCTTGCGCGGAAACTGGCGAATGCAGAAGTGAGCGCGATGGTGCTTCGCGAAGTATTCGAGGATGCCTATGAGGCGGACCCGGCGATCATAGAAGCGTTCCGTGCAGACACAGTGGCTGTGTTCGATCGTGACCCGGCATGCGACTCCTATCTTCAGCCGCTCTTGTTCTTTAAGGGCTTCAATAGTCTTCAAGCCCACCGGATAGCGCACTGGTTGTGGGCGCAAGGTCGCAAGCCCATGGCGCTCTTCATTCAGAGTCGTGTTTCTGAACTCTTCGCCGTCGATATTCATCCTGCCGCGAAGTTCGGCAAGGCCATCATGATGGACCATGCTACCGGCGTCGTCATTGGTGAGACCGCCGTCGTTGGAGACGATGTCTCCATGCTTCACGGTGTCAATCTAGGCGGGACCGGTAAAGAGGCCGGTGATCGTCATCCGAAAGTTGGCCGCGGTGTTCTTCTCGGCGCTGATTGTAAAGTACTGGGCAATCTCACGATTGGGGACTGCGCGCGCGTAGGCGCCGGGAGTGTGGTGCTGACAGACGTGCCAGCGAATTGCACTGTTGCCGGTGTGCCTGCCAAGGTTGTCGGGTGCGCGGGATGCGATGAGCCTTCTCGCGCGATGAACCAGATCATCGAAGAAGACGGCAAGGATGGTGAAGGCATCTAGTCGGGTGTCTATCGTCTGCTACGGCAGTCGATCCTTCATGGCATAAAACAGCATGCCTGCGACCAGGCCTGGATAGCGCAGCAGCGTGCCGCCCGGAAACTTCGTTGCTTTGATGTCTGCCATCAGATTGAATCGCTCCGGCGAGCCTTTGCCCTCCGCCTCGGCAGAGACAGCTTCTGCCAGCAGTTTGCCGCCAAGCGTCGCGACATTGATGCCCTGGCCCGAATAGCCATGACCAAAGAAGCGATTGGGTCCAACACGCCCAAATTGCGGCAGGCGTTTCAGAGTGATGGCCAGCGTTCCACCCCATGCATAATCGATGCGTTTATCTTTGAGTTGAGGGAAGACGCGCAGCATGGGTTTGCTCACAAAAGCCGCAATGTCTTTGGGGAAGGTGCTTGAATAGTTCTCACCGCCGCCAAAGAGCAAACGACCGTCAGCTGAAAGCCGATAATAGTCGATGACAAACTTCGAGTCGGCGATGGCGACGTTATCGCGAATAAGGGCCTTTGCGCCTTCGTCGCCGAGCGGCTCTGTGGCGATGATGAAGTTGTTGATCGGCATGATGTAGCCGTTCACCTTACGCTCTAACCCGCCCAGGTACCCATTGCATGCCAGGATCACCTGTTTAGCTGTAACCGTTCCATTGTCGGTCGCTACTGCCGCCGGAGACTCATTCGAGATGCTGTTGACCCGCGTTCGTTCAAATATCCGTGCACCAAGGCTGATTGCCCCGCGGGCGAGCCCGAGTGCATAATTGAGCGGGTGGAGATGCGCGGCTTCCTCGTCCAGAACGCCGCCCCAATAACGGTCAGTGGCAACCATGTCACCGATTTCGTTCTTCTCAATGACGTGGAGCTTGTCATACCCGTAGTGCTCCGCCATGTGGTCGGCTTCGTCGCGCAGCCAGGACATGTCACCCTTTTTCCAGGCGGTGTGCATGATGCCGGGCGTGAGATCACAATCAATCTCGAACCGTTTGATGAGGGCCTTTGCCGTCGCAATTGAGTCCTGCGCAAGGTCCCACAAAGCGCGGCCATGAGCGCGGCCGAGCATTTCTTCTAGTTCCGGCTGGCTTTTGCGGAGTGTCGTGCCGAGCTGCCCGCCATTGCGCCCTGAGGCGCCCCAACCGACTTGGGCTGCCTCCAGTACGACGACGTCATATCCGCGTTCTGCAAGATGGATGGCAGCGGAGAGACCGGTATAGCCTGCGCCCACAATACAAACGTCGCAGGTGATATCCGCATCAAGCGCGCTGAGGGCGGGTGCCGCTTTGGCGGTTGCTGCGTAGTAGGAAGGCGGGTGGTCCGTGCCTGCAAATACGTGACGTGTCATGGAGACATCATAGGCTGGCAATATGTTTTTGCACCAGCCGCTCTATTGAGCCTCAGCTTATGATTTTAAACGTGGTGGCGGTCACTTTATCTGAGAAAGTCTCATTCAGGTCCTGGGCGGCTTCCCAGGGTGCCTGGTCTGCCGTTTCCGCGAAATGTTCGACGCTCTCCCATTCGGTGAGAAAGACAACCGCGTCTGACTCTTTTTTCGCATAGATGTGGACACTCAAGAACCCGTCAGGTGGGGACCGGTCCAGTTCTCGTTCTTTGTACGCGACCGTTTGCGCGATTACTGTATCGACGGAGCTTGTTTCGTAGGTGATCATATGGGCGATGGCCATTCCTGGTACCCTCCAAATTGGTTGTTGCTGTCGTCATATCAGCGCGGCTGCCCAATCGAAAGTGCTTTTGGCCTTGTTAAGGACGCGCTCCTTCTTCCACTATATGACCAAACAAAAACAGGGAGATGATCTATGGGACGGCTAGACGGGAAGGTTGCGATTGTTACGGGGGCAGCAAAAGGCATTGGCGCCGCGGCTTCTGGATTGCTCGCGGAAGAGGGGGCGGCTGTCGTCTGTACGGATATTGACGTGTCTGCTGGCGAAGCGGTTGCAGACGCCATTCAGAATAATGGCGGCAAGGCCACCTTCATGGCGCACAATGTGACCAGTGAAAATGAGTGGGAGAAAATCGCCGCCCATGCCGTCGATAGTTTTGGTCAACTGGATATTCTTGTGAACAATGCCGGCATTGCACCTCCCGGTGCGCTGATTGAAGACCTCGAACTCGACGCATGGCGCAACACGATTGCGATCGACCTGGATAGCGTTTTTCTGGGGTGCAAACACGGCATCCGCGCGATGAAGCAATCCGGTGGCGGATCGATCATCAACATCTCGTCCATCATGGGCCTGGTCGGTACATCCAATGCGGCTGACTATAATGCTGCAAAAGGGGGCGTACGCCTGCTCACGAAAGTGGCTGCTCTTGAATGCGCTGAGGCGGGATACGGCATCCGGGTCAACTCTGTGCACCCAGGCTTTATTGACACGCCGCTTGTGCGCAATGTGGTAGAAGAGGGGGTTATCGCTGGGCGCATGGGAAGTGCCAATGAAGCGATTGAGCTCCTCACCATGCTTCATCCCATAGGACGGTTGGGCTTTCCGAAGGAAATTGCAAACGCGATCCTGTTCCTGGCGTCAGAGGAGTCGTCCTTTATGACAGGATCCGAAATGGTCGTTGATGGGGGCTATACAGCCCGGTAAGTGATCGTCTCAGTGGCCACCATGCATCATGCCCTGGTGGTCACCCATGCTTTCCCCCATATTCTCAACTGGAGCGGCATCGGGTGAGGATGGCGGTGTCATAGAGACGGAGGCGTCTATGGCTACGTTCCCGAATGTCTCGAATGTAAGTGTCAGAGGCACCGTGGATCCAACCTGAATGGACTCTTCGACATCCATCATCATGATGTGATATCCGCCAGGCGCCATTGTCACTGTTTCACCGGCAGGAATGTCCAGACCCTCCAAGCGGCGCATCCGCATGACACCATTGTCCATGCCAGCGGTGTGGAACTCAACGGATCCAGCTCCAGGTGCGTCTATTGCGGTCAACCTGTCCGCGTTTGTGCCCATATTTGTGATGGTGACATAGGCAGCGGTGGTTCGTCCCGCCCCCAGGGTCGGCCGCACCCAAGCATTTGAGAGCCCGATTTCGGGTTCGGCCGCGCGGGCGAGCGCAGCCAAGGCTCCGACCGTAATCAGGGCAGCCGCTATAGCGAGCCATTTTGTTGCGTATCTATGCTCCATCCTGATCCTCCCGATCACTTCATTGAGCATTTTGGGTCTCTTCCGGCACTGCCTGAAGCCCATCCTTTTGCGTTTCTTATCCTTTCATACGCTGTGGTCTCGCAGCAATCGGACGAACCGCCGCAGGGGAAGCTGGGGCTTCGATCGCTCAATTCGGCCCTGAGGGCTGGCGAAACAGGGCGATTTGCGCCGGTGGGGGCGAACCGCTACAAAACGGGTCACTAACTTCCATAACTCACTTATCGAATGCGGAGCACTTCTCGTGGACAAATCGGAAATCAATCGGTTGGAATCATACTTTCGCAAGCTCTTCCGGCTCGACACGATTGTCGTTCAGGGGCGTCCCAACAAAGATGATTCGGCGGAAGTGAGCATCGGTGAAGAGTTCATCGGCGTTGTGTTCAAGGACGAGGAAGAAGGCGAAGTGTCTTATGCCTTTAACATGGCGATCCTCGATATTGACCTACCTGAGGCTTGATCGGGTTTCGTATACCCACCTGTGGCATGTTTAGACGGTCGTAAGGCCGCGGGCGGCAATCTGGGGCATGCCGCGGGAGAGGGATAGAATGGTCAAGCTGCTTGAAAACCTATTGTTTCGTCAGAAGGCGATCGTTCTGATCGCGCTCGGCGTTTTCACCATCTGGATGGGGTTCCAGGCCATTCAGCTGCGACCTGATGCTGGCTACCTGAAGCAGCTCCCGTCCGATCACCCGTATATTGAGACGTTTTTGGAGTACCGGGAAAAGCTCCCGGGCGGCAATGCTCTCATGGTCGCCGTTGAGGCAAAGAACGGCGATATCTGGACACCTGAATTTATGAAGGTGCTCTACGACGTTACTGACGACATTTTCTTCTTGCCGGGCGTGTTTCGCGGCTCGGTCAAATCTATGTGGACGCCCAATACGCGGGTGTTTCAGATCACCGAGGAAGGGTTTCTTGCCTATAACCTGATCCCGTCAAATGTCACCCGAACGAATATCGATCAGGAAGCGGTCGAGAGCATTCGTGAGGATGCGGATCGATGGGGCTTCAAGGGGACGCTCTTTTCGAACGACAGTTCGGCGGCATTGATCCGCTTTGAACTTCAGGAAATTCATCCAATTACGCGCGAGCAGCTAGACTATATCGATTTTGCACAGCGCATTGAATCCGACATTCGCGACAAGTATGAAGGTGAGGACGTCAATATCCGCATCATCGGCTTCGCCAAAATGATTGGCGACATTGCGGATGGGGCAGGCGGGGTTGTCTTCTTCTTCGTGATTTCCTTCTTCCTGACGACGGCCGCAGTGTTTGTCTATTGCCGGTCCGTCGTGCTGACCTCACTCGCGGTCGGCTCATCGTTGATCTCAGTTGTTTGGCAATTCGGCATTCTGGATCTTTTGGGCTACGGGCTCGACCCATTGGCAATCCTGGTACCGTTCCTTGTCTATGCCATCGGCGTGAGCCACGGTATTCAGCAGATCAATCTGATCTCTGCGCAGGTTGTTGCGGGCGCGAATGCTGATACGGCGGCGCGGGCAACCTTTTCCCGTTTGCTTGTTCCGGGCTCGATGGCTCTGGTGACTGACCTTGCGGGCTTTGCAACGCTTTATCTCATTCCTGTGCCGATGATCCAGGAGATGGCCATTGTTGCTTCGATCGGGGTCGCGCTGAAGATCGTCTCCAATTTGATTATGTTGCCGCTCGCGGCTGCTTACTTCACGGTGCCCAAAGATTACGTGGAGAAAGCGGCGCGACTTCGGGAGCGCCGTGTGCGTCTTATGGCGCGCGTCGCGCAAATCACGCGGCCTGCACCTTCAGCGATCACTCTTGTTGTGATTGGCTCTCTGTTTGTCGTCGCGGTCTATCAGAGCCGAGATCGCAACATTGGCGATGTGCATGCTGGCGCTGCGGAGCTTCGCGAAGACGCCCGCTTCAATGTGGACTCGCGCTTCATTGTTGAGAATTTCGATGTCAATCTCGACGCGTTCGTCGCCCTTGTGGAAACACCAGAAAATTCCTGCATCAGTTGGGATCTGATGAAGCCTGTTGAAAAATTCGGCTACCATCTGATGAATGTGGAAGGCGTGAGGTCTGTTGTTTCTCTGCCGGAGGCCGCAAAGACCGTCTATAGCGTTTGGATGGAGGGCAACCCTAAGTTCCGCGAGTTGCCGCGCAATCGATATACGCTTGTGTTGACCACGAACAGCTTTGGGCCGAGTACTGGCTTGACTGACCGTAATTGCAATTTCTTGAGCGTTATCGTGTTTACCGAGGATCATAAGGCAGCAACGATTAAGCGCCTGATCGGTGCGGCCGATGAATGGATCGCAGAGAATGGTCCTAAGTATCCTGAACATACGTTCCGTCTCGCGTCGGGCAATGTGGGTCTTATTGCGGCGACCAATGATGTGATTGAGCGCTCTGAGCTTCCGATCCTGTTCTATGTGTTCGGCGTTATCATCTTCCTTGTTTTGGTCGCCTATCGGGATTGGCGCGCAATCATTTGTTGCTGTGCGCCGCTTTTGGTTGCGACTTTTATGGGCTATTGGCTTATGAGCTGGCTGGAGATCGGGCTTAAAGTTTCGACGCTACCTGTCCTGGTGCTCGCGGTTGGGATTGGTGTGGACTACGCGTTCTATATTTACACAAGGCTGCAGTTCCACCTGGAAGCGGGAGAAGAAATCGTTGGCGCTTTCACCCTTGCGATGCAGGAGACAGGTATGGCCGTGATCTTTACGGGCCTGACGCTCTCGCTAGGCGTGGCAAGCTGGGTCTTCTCTGAATTGAAGTTTCAGGCAGACATGGGACTGTTGTTGAGCTTCATGTTCTTCGCGAACATGATTGGCGCGGTGACCGGGCTGCCAGCGCTTGCCGCTGTTCTCCACCGGCGGTTCCCGAAATATCCAAAGCGCCTTTTGGAAACTGCCGAGGCATAATCTGTTTCGCCTAGGTCTCGCCTATTGGGTGTTTTCTGTGGTGTTGTCATCTGGCGAGGGCTCAGCGATGAAACTCCGAACCAGCGCGATGATCGCCTGGTCTGTCGACCGCCAATTCTCTAGCTGAGCCCGCTTGTAACGGTATGTGACCGCGACGGTATCTGTCAGATGAAAAGTGCGGGTACAGTTGGGGCTGAAGATCACGTCGGAGTGTTTGAAGCATAAGAGCAGAAGTGGCTGCCCATCTGTCTGGTCAGCGACATAGAGCTCCTGATCTTTATAGCCTGTTCCTTCAGCGAACCTATAGAGGTCAAGTCCTGCAGCACCGCTCTCCGGTGTGCGGCTGAGTAAATGTCGAGCGTAGATATCGTCTAGTCGTCTGGCAGCCGGCATCAGACCTTCAGCGCGGTGAATTTTTATATGAACCACAATGGCGTCTGGTGTGTTGTTTTCGAAGGCCGCCTGACGGTTGGCCGTGTAGGGTGCGAGCTCTGGCAGCAGAGCGTGCAGATCTATTTCATTCTGCGTGCCGCCGACGCGCTGCAGGGGATAGCGGGTGAAATGCGCCGGGATAAGAAAACGCTCGTCGCCGATCATCATGTCGACCTTCTCGCTGCTGTCACTAGCGCGTGGATCGAGCCCCAAAATCTCCGAGGGTGTTGGGCCAAAATAATAATATCCGAACAGAGCGGAGAAGAGGATAACGCCTAAAGCGACGGCTGCCGGGATTAGCCAGGCGGGCCGTTCTTTTACATATTGCTCTGATCCGTTGCTCATGTTCTCAAGTCTTGACTAGGTTGCGGCTGAAGGTGGCCTGTTTTGGGACAGTTTTTGGCTTTGTCGGAAAGTCGGATTGAAACGCCGACGCCTTGGCGCACAGCATAGCGCTCCTAGGATTTCAGCCAACCTTTTGATTTTTCTAAGGTTTCCAAAGGCTTTCGATCTACCGGTCATCTGGTATGGCCTTTGCGACCCTGATGGACGAACAGGTCAGACCGTTGCTTAAGGAAATTCGCGTCCATGACTGCTTTCGTTGCCAAAATGCTCACTCTCCTGGGAGTCATGCTCTATGCGGGCGGTCCCATTGATGCGGTGAGTTTGATCGTGCGAGGGGAAAACGTCCCGCAAAACCAAGATGTGCTGGTGGAGCGTATCGTTCCTGAAAACCAATTATCCGCGTCACATGAAGTGGTAGCGGGTATAGATCTGATTGTTGATAATGAAATTCAGAAAGGCTCAGTTTCCTTCACAGAAGTGGGATTGCGCTCAGGGATAGGGTTTGAGCAATAATGACTGCTTTCTTTTGGACCTTGATAACAGGTGTTGTGACGGCTGGCCTTGTATCTAGCCTCTACCGGTTGGTGACCAACAAGCCACCCAGCTTTCAGATGTGGCAGGAAACGACCGTCGGCATCATTGGAGGCGTCTTGACGCTCATGCTCGCAGGTCCCAGCGTGATTATGCGCAACGCGCTCAGGGCCCAGGTTATTGAAAACCGGCCTCCTGGCTGGTTGGTTGTCAGTTCTCTCATGGCGGGGCTGTGGAGCTTTCTTGTCGGCATATTTGTTCTGAGCCTATTGCTGGTTTGATCATTAACCCCTTGTAAAGTCTATGAAAAATTCTGTTAGCTAATTTGGGCGCCGATACTTGACTAATTGTCAGTTCGTACCTATTTACTCTTCTGTGCAATGCAAACCATTTTTGTTGCACCGCGAAGTAAACAGGAGTGACCCCCAATGCGCTCTCTCATTTGGAATATTGTTGCTGTCTCAATTGTGGTCCTTTCGACCGTTGCTTTTGAAGTCGGCTATGTCGCTCCCCGCGACGCTTTCTTCATCGCCTTCACTGTTCTGGCGATTTACACCGGCAATCAGCTGCTTGCGCGTGAAAACCAGCCTCTCGGCCAGGCTTTGGCGTCAATCTTCACCAAACCGGCGAGCCACGGATCGTCTGTGAGCTATCTGTCAGGTCTGGTTGTTGCGGGCTTGAGTACACTGGTTGTGGCTCAAGTGCTGACCTTCAGTTGAGGCTAGCTTGTTGGGCGTGAAAAATGCTCTGAAGAAAATCGGGACAGTTCCCGCGGTCATTTGACCCGGTTGAGCGCTTTCGGCATCGAAAGAAGGTCCCAAACCAACGAAACCCGCTCTGCATAGATGCGCAGGGCGGGTTTTTTTAGGCTCGGCGTACCCGCCGGACAATGCGTCTTGAGCCCGCACCAAAGATCAGGGTTGCGATGCCCGCGGCGATTGCCCAGACCCACTCCAGCAGCCAGCGCACCATATTGGCGAAGGTCTTAAAAGCCCGGAGGCTGGTTTTGCCTGTGAGAGCCATGACACCCCGGGTTTTTACACCGAGCGTGCCACTCATCTCTGTGATCCGGCGCAAATCGTTGGTGTCTTCGACGCGCGACAAAAGGCGCACACTTTCTGCCGGACCTGTGTTGCGTTGAAGGGCCGCCATATCGTCCAGAACCGGCGTCAGGGGTTTAAGGTTTATGCCGCTGGCATAATCTGTCACGGCACGGCGGGTGGCAGCGCTGTCGGTCAGGCTCACATTTGAGAGCGTGCGACGGAGCCCTGGGAAGTCGATTGCCTTGCGCATTATGTCGCCCAACTGACGGGCAAAGGCCGCAGTCAGAGCGCCAGTCTTTTTGGCGACCTTCATCAGCGAAACACCCACCTTGATGGGCAGGGCCCCGCCTCCGGTGGCGACCGTGGCCCCTGTGGCTGCAACGCCGACGACTGACAGCCCCAAAATGAGCTGGGAATAATCTTCGCCCGCGACGAGTTTTGAGCCTTCACGTCCAATGTCTCGCACGTCCCCCACAACGGTCAGGTCAGACGTGATGGCCCCAACAAAGCCCGCTGTGTCGCTGCCTTCTCCTGTCAGAAACCCCTCAAAGAAGCTGCCTGTATCACGAGATACGCGGAGGAGAAGTGTCCCTGCATCTTCCAGACGTTCGGTAGTCTCCGGCGCCAGGGCAATGCCTGCATAGTCCGCGATCTCGGCATACATCAGCGCATCTTCATACTCGCCCGTGTCCAGGGCGTCATTTACCGCGAGATCAAGTTCTTCCGGAGGCACCGTCGCCTTTATCTCGACGCGGATAAAGGGCTCCGCTGGGATCAGACTTTCATCGACATAGTCGTCGAGCAGGCCCGCTTCAAAGGCGAGTGCGAAAGCCACCGGGAATGCCACAAGAATGACAAAGAGAAAGTTGAAAAGACGCATACCAAAACCCCATTACGCACCCCTGCGGCAACCGTTCCTGCAAAGGCTGACCGGTTTGTCGGCCTAGAGTGCGTCAGGCTGATCGTTTTGCCAAGTCGCGTGGTTAATCGAGGGGCTGTTTATCCAACAGAACCGCCGGATTTTCGTCTGATCGCCACAACGGAAGGTCGTGGCGGCATGGCGGGGTTAAAGTCGGGCCACCGTGTAGCGGGGTCGCTATAGGTGGATTTTCGCTCAAATCCTGGGAAAGCTTCCGTGCCGTCTGTCGCGGGATGCTGGACCGCTACGAAAAGTGTCTCACCGTCATCTGAAAAGCGCGGGCCACACATTTCTGCGCCGATAGGTACACGGAAGAACATTTTTCCCCGACCGCGTAAGTCGCCCTCAGTATCTATGGCCCAAATGCCGTCAGCCGTGCCTGATGTCTTTGCCCAGTTTTTGCCCTGATCTGTTGCGACCCAGAGGCGTCCGGCAGGGTCCACTGCCAGATTGTCAGGGCAAGCAAACCAGCCATCTTCACTCGTTGCGGGGTTCCACTTTGCGTTCACACTCTCGTTGGCTGGGTCGCCGCAGACCGCCAACATGTCCCATGTAAAGTTCGCAGCGGCGTGGTTTTCTGCCTCGGGTGACAGTTCGACAATCTGGCCCCATAGATTTGGCCCTCTGGGATTGACGGTGTCGGTCTGCTCGGGCGTTCGTTTCGCATTGTTGGTGAGAGCGACATAAACCTTGCCCGACTTTACATTCGGCTGAACGTCTTCTGGGCGGTCAAGTGGTGTCGCGCCCAACAGGTCTGCCGCCCGACGCGTTTCGATGAGCACATCAGCCTGGCTTTCAAAGCCGTTCTCTGGCGTAAGCGGGCCTTGCCCAAAAATCAGGGGTTCCCAGGTTCCGGTGCCATCTTCGTTAAACCGGGCAACAGTGAGCGTTCCGTTATCCAGCAGATTGAGGTTTGCTTCGCGATTGTTGGGGCTTACGACATTGTCACTGACGAAACGGTAGAGATATTCGAACTGTTGATCATCGCCCGAATAAACAACGACGCGCCCCAGGGGGCATTGCGCAGTTTCGCATCCTTCATGCTTGAAGCGTCCGAGCGCTGTTCGTTTGATGGGTGTTGAAGTTGGGTCAAAGGGATCAACTTCTACGATCCATCCGAACCGATTTGCCTCATTCGGTTCCTTGTTGATATTGAACCGCTCGTCGTAGAGACCCCATGGGTAAAATTGACCTGGGATGCCCATGCGCGCGTAATTAGTTGTTTCCGGATGGTCATCCAGTGATCCCATGAAATAGCCGTGAATGTTTTCTTCAGCCATGAGGTAGGTGCCCCATGGTGTGATGCCACCCGCGCAATTGTTCATGGTGCCGATCACAGAGCGTCCAGACGGATCGCGACTGGTTTGCAGGCGCGGGTGACCTGCGGCCGGGCCGGAAATTCTTATCTCCGTTGTCGATGCCGTGATCCGCCTGTTGAAGGGGCTGTCGGGGACGACCTGCCACTTGCCATCGGCATCGCGTGCAATTTCGAGAACAGACCCTCCATGGGCCGCCATGGAGATTTCGGCGATCTCCCGTGTGTAGACGGCGAGAGGGTTTTCCGCTCCGTCAAAAACGGCATGCATCAAATTGTCATTGGTGAACTCATGGTTGACGCACAGGAGGGCATTGTCTTTGAGCTCAGAGCCTAAGGGCAACGGAAGGAACCCAATGAAGTCATTATTGTAGCCAAACTGTTTTGCCTGGGCGGCGGCACTTTGGTTTTCCGGGTCAAAAGCTGGCGCGTCTGAGGTGACAGGATCTCCCCAGCGGATAAGGATGTCAGCGTCATGATCTGCGGCCACGTGGTGGGTCTCATCGACGCCATGTTCAATCTCAGCAAAGTCAAATGTTGGAAGCTGTTTGCTACAGGCGGCCAAAGAGATAGGGAGTGCCAACCCCGCCGCCGCAACCGTGAGCGTGCTTGTGGAGCTTTTGAGAAAGCCCCGTCTGTTCATGCGTGTTTCCCAGATGGCGCCCAGGGGGTTGCCCATCGGGCGATCGATGGGAATGTCTTCCGTTTCTTCGTAGGATTTGTCAGTCATGAGGCCCTCGGAGGTTTATTGAGAGCTTACAATGCTTCTGATGAAGGAGCTATGACATAGGGCAAGGCGCAGTATCCGCTGCCGAGACATTCGCCCGCGGCCGTGCGATAGTGTTGTTTATTGTTAGATGACGAAGAGAGACGTTTATGCCGATTTATGCTCTAGGTGATACCCAGCCGACACTGCCTGCTGAAGGAGACTATTGGGTGGCGCCTGACGCCCAGGTGATGGGCAATGTGACCCTCCACAAGAATGCCAGTGTCTGGTTTGGTGCGGTGCTTCGGGGTGACAATGAGATGATTACGATAGGGGAAAACTCCAACGTACAGGAAGCCTCCGTCCTTCACACGGACCCCGGATCTCCTCTGACGTTGGGGAAAAACGTAACAATCGGTCATAAGGTCATGCTGCATGGCTGCACCGTAGGTGACAATTCCTTGATCGGCATTGGAAGCATTATTCTGAACAACACAAAAATCGGGAAAAACTGCCTGATTGGCGCAAACACCCTTATTGCCGAGGGCAAGGACATTCCGGACAATTCTATGGTTCTAGGGGCGCCGGGGAAAGTGGTGCGGCAGTTGACTGATGAACAGGCGGCAGGCCTTGAATTCTCCGCTGCCCATTATGTTGAGAACTGGCAGCGCTATGCGCGTGACCTGAAGCGGATTGACTGACAGGAACCGCTGCAGCGCATTTATTGATTTGAGCAAGGAACAAGATGAGCGAAGCACATAATATGGACCAAGGGTCAGATGAAGTTCTGTACGAAGTCTCTGACCACATTGCGACAATCACTCTTAATGCGCCGGAACGGATGAATACCATTTCGCCTACCATGTTGAGGTCCATGGCGGAGAAATTTGTTCAGGCGGATGAAGATCCGGACGTCCGGGTGATGGTGTTGACGGGCAATGGGCGCGCTTTCTGTGCTGGCCTTGATGTAAAAGCACAAGCCGACGGTACAGGTATGCTCAAAGACAATCGTGGGTTTAAAAACCTAGACCTGCGCAATGCGCCGCCCACGACATTGCAAGCCATGGACACGCCGTCTATTTGTGCGGTCAATGGTGGAGCTGCTGGATATGGCCTGGATACAGCGCTCGGCTGTGACATTCGGATTATGGCCGATACAGCGAAGCTTGCCGCGGCATTCACTAAGCGTGGAATTGTGCCGGAGTCAGGTGGGACCTGGATTTTGCCTCGGTTGTTGGGCTGGTCGAAAGCATCTGAACTCATTTTCACTGGCCGGACGTTAACCGCGGACGAGGCGGTTGAGTGGGGGCTTGCGTCTGAGGTGGTTCCCGGCGATCAGCTTATGGGACGGGCGAGAGCGCTCGCGTTAGAGATCGCTGCCAATGCGCCGTTGGCTGTTCAGTCAGCAAAACGGATGATGCGTATGGGCCTTAATGAGCCGTTTGGGGAGCATGTAAATCATGTCTATCTGCAGTTGTTGCCTTTGTTGCGCACAGAAGATGTCAAAGAAGGCATGGCTGCGTTCGTCGAGAAACGGGACCCTGACTTTAAAGGCCGGTAAAGATGCTTCCATGTAGAGTGCTTGTATGTGTAAGCCTGGATCGATGGGAGATTGGGCCTGGTGTTGAAGATTATCAGGTGGTGCATTCTTACGGTTGCTCTCCTTGGGGCATCTCCAGCAATTGCGTCTGGTTTCTCCGGTCAGTTTGAGGGAATTGGTACTGCAGGTGGAATGACTCTCACACTGCAGGAAACAGGCGATCGCGTTGTCGGGCGTTTTTATTCCGGGCGGGGTGAGGCTTTCTCTCTGAATGGACGCCGGACGGGCGACGCAGCACAGGGGTCTGTTGAACGGTCCGGCCAGAGCTTCTTCTTTCACTTAGAGGGGCGTCCGTTGGGGGTTCAATTCTTGCTGATCCCCAAAACACCGGAGCAAGATCCGGATATTTCAGGCGCTACAGATTATTCATTTGTGCAAAAGGGGCTTCAGTTGCCAAAGCCCTCTGTTTATCGCGCAGCGCCGCCCCGCGGCATTGACGTCGATATCATTCAGTTTATTGACGCGTTTCGCGATTGGGACCCGGCTGACATGGCGCGGATCTATGTTTCGCTGGAAAGCCGGTACCGTGAGCTCATCCAGCTTTTTGACCATGCTGCTGCTGAAGTTTTGTGGCGTGTATGTACGACGGAGCCGCCCAATAGCGTTTTTGCCGCCGGAGATCTCGATCAAATGCTGGAGCGGCAGCGCACAGATTGTGGGACTTATTTGATCTCGATTACCGCAGTCCGTGACTCCGGTTTGCTCAATGAGTTTTTGAGGAAGTCAAATTTTCAGCTGGAACTCATAAGGGAAACGGTGAAGTGCGACAGGGGGCTGTCGCCGGAAACCAAATGTGCTGATGTCAGCGCGATGAGTGGCCCGTTGATGCTACGCTGGCGGCGTGCGGATGACATTATGCGTGCATTGATCGGCGACGAGCCCCGCAGCGCAGCGCAGACTGCTCAAGCGGAACCGGTACCGTTGTCGCCAAGCCCCGAAAGACCGGAGACGTCTATTGGCGATGAGGTTGCTGCAGATATCTCCGCTATGCCGCGCGCACGCCCGGGAAGACAGGACGTTGTAAGTCCTGTGCCAACACAGAGTCACCTGCCTCGGGCGAGACCAATTCGCAATTAGCTAAATGGGGTCAGACTGGGCGGCGCCAGACGCGACGGATCTTTGCGTCGGTCTCGGGACCAAAATTGTACCAGGCTGTCCGGTCTCGCGTGGCATCAGCGATGAAAAGCCCATCCTGACTTGAGAGCACTTTTGACAGCTGGTTCAAAAGACCGGGTGCGGTTCCCTTGCAGTTCACGACCCAGGCATTGTTTGCCACTTTGAGGGCTGCACCCAGCGACATAATTGATTGTTCAAGTGTCGCGCCATGACGCGACTTAACATCTGTGATGATCAGGAAGTTTGATGTATCCGGACGCTTGCGCCGATCAACCTGACCCTTTTTGGGGCCATAAACCGTCCGTCGGTCCTGTGGGTGGGACGGTGTGCTTGCTGTTACTTTCGATTTTTCTTCATCGAAAAATCCTGCGAACATGGCGACGTCTTTGGCTTCGGTCCAATCTTCAGTGCCAGACGGCGCAATCACAGAATGGCCGGCAACACGTCCCTCGGCGATATATGTCTCCATCGCTTCGAACGTGTAGGGACCATAGATTTCATCGCCATGCTTCAGCGACCAATGCCCGTCTGCAAGCACGCGGTCTTCAGGCACGTCGGCCTGGGCTTCAGGAGCCATGTCATCTATCTGGTCGGCACTGTTTTGCATCGTCATGTGCTCTGATCACAGGCGCGCCGAATTGCAGGCAACGCCGATTGTGTAAATCGCGGGTCAGTATGAACTTCCACCTGTTCATACTTTATGAATTTGTGGTTTAGAATTCGTTTCCAGATTGGCGCAATCCCCTGCGTTTTTGGGTGAATGGTTGCGAGAGTGCCTGTCGCAAGGCAAAGTCGCGCCAAAATTGAGCTCAAAACGATATTTGGAGGCGTCTTATGGCTGACTATGAACATTGCACCGTCGAAAAGGAGGGACATCTGCTCATTGTGACAATGAACAGACCTAATCGGATGAATGCGCTCCATCCGCCCGCAAATTTCGAATTGGCCAAAGCGTTTGATGATTTCGCCGCGGACCCTGAGCTTTGGGTTGCGATTATCACAGGTGCTGGCGATCGCGCTTTCAGTGCTGGCAATGACCTCAAATGGCAGGCTGAAGGGAATAAGCTAGAAGTTCCAGAAACCGGCTTTGCCGGTCTCACAGCTCGCTATGACATGCCAAAGCCTGTCATCGCCGCCGTTAACGGTGTTGCGATGGGCGGTGGTTTTGAAATTGCCTTGGCAGCGGATCTGATTATTGCTTCGGACAAGGCGACGTTCGCGTTGCCAGAGCCAAAGGTTGGTCTTGCTGCTCTGGCTGGTGGTCTTCATCGTCTGCCGCGTCAGATCCCTGTTAAGCAAGCGATGGGAATGATCCTTACTGGCCGAACGGTTCCCGCGGTGGAAGGGCAGGCGCTGGGTTTTGTGAACGACGTGGTTCCTGCAGGCGATCTCATGGACACCGCGAAGAAATGGGCTGCCCAGATCATGGCTTGTTCGCCTATGTCGATCCGGGCGTCTAAGGAATCTGTCTATCAGGGGCTTGATGAGGCCAATCTTGAGAAAGCGGTCACCGGCCAATATCCAGCCGTTGGTGCTCTCTTTAAGAGCGAAGACCTGATTGAGGGACCGAAGGCATTTGCTGAGAAGCGTGCGCCACAGTGGAAAGGGCGCTGAGGCGGCCGTAATCGGCCTAGAAACACCGAGTTCCGGCCCTGCCTGGGAAAGCAGGGCCGGTCTCGACAGGATCAGACCGATGGGGGGTCAATCTGATCGGGGAATTACGAAAGTAATGCCGGTCGTAGTGTCTCTATCGGCTCTGAGATGGGCGCCATCAGATCGTGCTCGTCGAGCGCCGCGCTTTTGCCGCCCCGTCCATCACCGGTTCTAACCCAAACATAGGGATGGTGGCGGGACTGCCGCTTCACCCATGTGTAGGGCGTTTCCTGCCACAGGCGGATATGGCGGGTTTTATTGTCGAGCACATATTCGCCTTCAGCTGTTACCACCAAAAGGACCGCGTGTCCGGCACCGCTTGGTTCTTTGACCACTGAGATCAGAAGCGAGTCTGCAGGCCAGCCCCGCTCCATGAGCAGCCGGCGCTTCAACAGAACATAGTCTTCGCAATCGCCCCCGCTGGCGGAGGGATAGGCCCACCATTCAGGCGTGTTGTAGAGGTCTGCGTCTTCGACCGGTGCAACAGACTTGTTGACCTGCCTGTTAATCTGCTGGAGTTGATTCCACCGATTGTCCGTCAAAGCCAGGGTTGCTGGCCTTGTGGAGCTTCCAACGCAGTCGCTTGGGTGGCGCTGGCAAAATCCAACAAAGCCAAAGGGGGGTGAGGTTTCGGCCCCAACAGGCATCGCATTTCCCCGCGCGATGAAAGTCGGTGCTGTTGACGGCGCAACGTAGGGCACATCCGAGGAAAACTCGCTGATCGTGGCAGTGGAGCCCGGAACATCTGCCGGGCCAGTCCCGCAGGCCGCTAGAAGGAGGGCTCCTGCGAGCCCTGCAGTGATACGCAACAAATACATGTAACCAATCCCAATCTGTCGATTTGTATTGGTCATCATGCACTTGATGTTTTGACATCGAGTCTATTTTACTTGTGAATATTTATTTTTATTTGAATAATTATAAAATAAAATTAGAGTATATTTTTAAATACTGGAATTCGATTCAAATTGTACCCATGCTGGCAGCGAGCCCCCCAGCAGATAAGCAGGACCCTCTCTTGTCTTGATTGGTAGAGCGGGGCTAGCCGTCGATAATGCGCCAGGATCCATCGGATTGGCGGCAGGCCTCGCCCACGCCTTTTTCCGGGCGACCGTCAATGTAGATGGTCTGCTCGAATTCTCGGCAGTTCTGTCCACGACTGTCCACGTAGGTCTTGGTGGGTGTCACCGTGCCCCAGTGCCCGCTATCGGGGTTGTTCCAGGTTGCGGATCTGCCGCTGGGATAGTCTTCCAGTGTTGATTGGGTGGTTGAATAGACTGCCTGCTGATCCTGACAGGTCAGGCGTGTTGCGACCTGATTGCCGAGAAGGCCACCGGCAAGCACGCCGCCAATAGTGGCGAAGGTGCGTCCGCTGCCGCTACCGACTTTCGATCCGAGAAAGCCGCCAATTGCAGCTCCTGCCAGACCGCCGATGACACCTTCCGTGCTTGTGGGATCACAGGCTGCTTTTGCCGGTGAGGAAAGACCCATCATGAATGCCACGGCCGTCGCGACGGTTGCGGTTCTCCACGTGGCACTGCTGTAAGCGGCCTTAGCATGGTTTTGCTGCGCGATGGCTTTCGCATTTGATTGATGCATGACAGCTCCTCTCGATGGGTCATCATCGACTACCTGCAGGAGAATCATACCGTGTGATGGCGAGAGGGGCCAGCCTTATGACGCGCCATCAAACGTCGAGGAATCTGCGTCCAGAGTCGCCTTGATATGCGCGACTGTGTCTGCGTTGACCTTCTTTTTCGAATTTCCGAAGGCAGGTTGTGGGAGGGCACCTAATCGCTCTGCAACAGCCAGGGCCGTGGATTCAAGGGCATCGGCAGCAACAGCTTCGTCCAGGAATCCGGCTTCTGCTGCTTCGTCAGGCGCGAACAGTCGCGCGTGTATCACTGCCTGGGAAAGCAGGCGGGTAGGGACACGGTCACGTGCAAAATCAATCAGGAATTGCGGTGTGGTCATGCCGATTGAGACTTCGTTCAGTCCAATCTTGAAATCGCCTTTTGTGCCCACCCGATAGTCTGATGCCAGGAGCAGCAATCCGCCAGCTGCAAGCGCATGACCTGTGCAGGCGGCAATAATGGGAAGCTGGTAGGTATAGAGCCTCGTCATGAGGTGGGCGCCACTGGATACAAGCTTATTCACGGCTTCCGAACCGGAAGACATGATAGAGAGGTCGAAGCCTGCGCAAAACCGCTTCTCGCGTCCCATCAGGACAACCGCATTTGCTTCTGTCTCAGCACGATCCAACGCTTCTGACAGCGCAGCGATCATGTCGTGCCCCAGGGCGTTTGCTTTGCCGTCATCCATGTGGAGAACGGCAACACCATTTTTTAGATCATAGTTCAGGATTGACTCAGACATTCCGTGCCTCGCTTGTTTTGATTGCGCGGAAGTCTAAATGGCTCGCTTCAAAAAAGGGAGCATTGGTTTGTGCAGGTTAGCTTGCGAGTTTGCCTGTCGAGAGAAACTCGACGCCAATGCCTTCGTCAGTGTGGCGCACAATACGACCCAGTGTTCTACCGACGGTCACATGAGTGCCAACCTTAGGGCGGTTGCTGAGTCTGATGTGGGCACCGGTCAGGGAGATGTCGAGGACCCGACAGGCCACTTCTTCGCCATTATCGATTGTCAGACGGGCGCATTCATTTGCTTCTTCATTGGTCGGAGTGCGCCTTGGCGCACGCCGCGGAAGGGCGGCGATACCGTCTCCCTGTGAGTGGTTTTTGAGCAGTTCAATCCGCTCGATCAGGCGGGCTCGTTGGTTTGTTTGGAGGCGCGTTTGGATGGCAAATCCACCGTCGAACCGGCGCACCAATTGTCCCTCAAACCGGCCAAGCCTGTCGAGATAGACGATCACTCGGTCGCCAATTTCTCCGTCTGCCTGGCTATGAAGGGCAATGCCACCTTCTGAAATGTCTTCAACATCACAAGGATATTCGCCGCCAGATGGCAGCATGAGACGACCGGCGACCGAGAGGTTGGTCCGCTCATACTGGCGTCTGTTCGCTCTGTTCTCACTTGTCTGCACCGAAACGGATTGAGACATGCGTTTCATCCTCCGCAACTCAACTGCCACCATTAAGCGCCAATTGCAGGTTTCACGCTAGAGAGTGGATGTTAAAGAGGTCTTATCGCGATGAAATACGCCGAAGGTCTGGGGTGGGAGAATGGCTGGCCAGCGCGTCATTCATCGCGCTATAAACAAAATCGCAGGCGTACGGGGGCGTATGCGGCAAATTTGGGTCAATAAAGGGCGAAATCCATGTCAGATGCGCAGAGTTTGGGGCAACGGATAATTAACCATAATTCGAGAAAAGGCGGCGTGTCCGCGCTGATGAGAAGCATTTTCATGGGGTTGACCGCTGTGTTTCTGGCGAGTTGTGCATCCCTTGTGGATGACGCCCGGGATATGAGCCCGTCTGGCACGGCGTTTCAGCAAGCGCTTTACAAGCACTATCTGGATCTCGCGGTCAGCCGGGGGACTGGGTTTAGCTCTGGCGACAGCGCTGATTTTTATGCTGAGCGGGCCATTCTGGCTGGAAACGGGGGGGATGTGACTCCCTTACAACCAACGGGTGCAGGTGCCGCGAACGAAGATCTGCAGAAAGCGCGAGACCGGTTGATGAGTGCATTTGTCCGCGGCGCTAAGGAAATTGCCCCGGACATGGCTGCGCGCGCGCAGGCTGCTTATGATTGTTGGGCACACGAATTGTCACTGGGTGCGCCCGCAGCGCAGCTATATCAATGCCGCGCCCGGTTCCTGACCCAGATGGGACGTCTTGAAGTTGATCTTGCACCTGAACCAGAACCTGTTGTGGCGCTTCCCGACGCTGCGGAATTCGTTGTCTATTTTGGTTTCGATGAGTGGTTCCTGTCGGCTGAGGCTCTGGAAGTTCTCTCCACTGCGATTGACTCTGCGCGTGCAGGTGGTCACAGCAAAATCATTGCTGCTGGCCATACAGATACCTCTGGATCCTCCTATTACAATGACGGGCTCTCTGTACGTCGCGCAGAGGTGGTGAAGCTGACCCTTGTTGAAATGGGCGCCCTTGCCGACGCTGTCGAGGTGGTGGGGTATGGCGAGAGCCGCCTCGCTGTTCAGACAGGGGATGGTGTGCGTGAGCCGCTTAACCGACGGACCGTGGTCACGCTCGTTCCTTGACGCAGGGGCGATGCAGAGCGCTGTCTTCAGCCGAAAGTCAAAAGTTGACGCTTGCGTCATGATTGAACTCGGTCAATTATGGGTACAAAGAAAAAAGTGAGCCACAATGCGGCGCGCGGCGGCTTCCGCCGCCCGCAAGCGAGATTGGTGGAACGGGAGAAGATCCAGAATGAGCGAATTTGACTACATCATTATTGGCGCCGGTAGTGCCGGCTGCGTGCTCGCCAACCGACTGTCTGCAGATCCCAAGAACAAGGTCCTTCTGCTGGAAGCCGGTCCGAGGGACAAGAGCATCATGATCCATATGCCCGCAGGTGTTGGTCAGCTGATTGGCAATAATACCAAGACCAATTGGAACTATGACACTGAGGGCCAACCCTATCTCAACAATCGTCGCTTGTTCTGGCCGCGCGGTAAGGTTCTTGGTGGTTCCTCTTCTATCAACGGCATGATCTATATTCGCGGTCACGCGCGTGACTATGATCATTGGCGTCAGTTGGGTCTCGAAGGCTGGGGGTTTGCCGATGTGCTTCCCTATTTCAAACGGTCGGAAGGTTACGACGACGCATCAGATGAATTCCACGGCAGCGAAGGCCCGCTTGGCGTCTCTGATGTACAAAATACGAATGTACTGTTCGAGGCATTTAGAGAAGCTGGCGTTCAGGCGGGGCATCCGTCGACGAAGGATTTCAATGGCCCTCAACAGGAAGGTGTCGGTCCTTACCATCTGACAATTAAAAACAATCAGCGGTGTAGTGCGGCGAAAGGGTATCTGACCCCCGTTCTGGATCGTCCAAACCTGACGGTTGAGACAGAAGCTCTGACCTCGCGGATTCTCTTCGAGGGCAAAAAGGCTGTTGGTGTTGAATACACTCAGAAAGGCAACACCGTGCAAGCACGGGCTGGCAAAGAAGTCGTGCTGAGTGGTGGCGCGATCAACTCCCCTCAAACCCTTATGCTTTCTGGCATTGGGAACGGCGAGTATCTGCGGAAATTTGGTATTGACATTGTGGCTGACCTTCCTGGTGTGGGTCAAAACATGCAGGATCATTTGGATGCGACAGTGATTGAAGAGTGTCTTCAGCCGATCACACTGCATAGCCAAACAAACCCTGCGCGTATGTTGATGACAGGCATGCAGTATGTATTCTTTAAGTCTGGTCTGGGGACATCTAACGGCCTTGAAGCCGGTGCCTTCCTGAAAACCCGCCCTGAGTTGGAAATGCCTGACGTTCAGATCCATTTTGTGGCCGCAGTGATGCAAGACCATGCGCGGGCTGACCCTTACGGCCATGGATACACGGTTCACGTCTGTCAGCTGCGGCCGGAAAGCCGGGGCTATATTGGCTTGAAATCAACAGACCCTGAAGCGCCTGCGCTCATTCAACCCAACTATCTGGAGTCCATGAATGACCGCGTGGTCATGCGCGATGGTGTGAAGATGGTCCGGAATATTCTTAAGCAGCCTGCGATGGCTCCCTATTCCGGTGATGAAGTGATGCCAGGCGCGCATGTTCAAACAGATGACCAGATTGATGCGTGGATTCGCGAAAAGGCGGAAACCATTTATCACCCGGTTGGGACGGCGAAGATGGGTAATGATGACATGGCTGTTGTCGACCATCGGTGTCGTGTGCGGGGACTTGAAGGTCTGCGGGTTGTTGATGCGTCTGTCATGCCGACGCTCGTCGGCGGAAACACCAATGCACCGACCATTATGATCGCTGAAAAGATCTCAGACGACATGTTAGGAAAAGCGCCGCTTCCTGCAGAACATGTCCGTATCGCGGAAGATGATGCGGCGAGCGCTGCATAAACTCATACTCATTTCTTAATGTTGCAGGGCCGTGTCCGGGAGACCCGGACATGGTCCTGTGCATTACGGGTATGATTTACGAAAAATAAACAGGCATAGAGCGATAGTAGGATGTCGTATTGGGAAAAGGCCCACCTATGTCGGACTCTGCCGTCGGTTATGCTCAGATGGATATCCAAGAGCTTAAGGATGCGCTTCAACTTCACCTGAAGTTTGTTAAGCGTCAGCGTGGTGGTGACCGCCTCAATCTCAGCCATAAGAATGTTGAGTCGCTTCGCTTCGACAAAATCGATCTGTCGGATGCCGAGTTGGTTGGGCTCCATGCTGCGAACGCAAGCTTCAGGGGCGCGCTCCTGACGCGGGCGAATTTGTTTGGCGCAGATTTGACCGGGGTCGACTTCGCCAATGCTGATTTGACTCGGGCAGACCTTCGGGGCGCCCGTTTTGCTCGGGCAAATCTGGAAGGTGCTGACCTGACGGACAGTGATCTGCGTGAAGGTCAGATTATGCGTCAGTCTGATGAAGGTGAACTTTCATACGTAGATAATGGCGATTCTGATTCACGATTTGACGATGCCAACCTGCGCCACTCGAACCTGGAGAAGGTGCGTATGGGGCGTGCTATGGGGTCGGGGACGGATCTGTTTCAAGCAAACCTCAAAGGCGCGCGTCTGTCAGGTTGTGACTTTACGGGCGCAGACCTGTCCGGCGCCGTTCTGGATGGTGCAGACCTAAGTGATGCCAATCTTGCGCGTGCCAACCTTAAAGGCGCAGAGATGATTGGTGTGGTATTGGATGGTGCCTGTCTTGAAGGTGTTGACCTTACTGCAGCTCGCTTTCGCAGGTCCGAAATCATGGCCGCTAAATCTGTTGAGGGTGCGATTATGCCCAGAACAGCTGAAGATCTGGGGATTTCTGTTGATGAGTTGATGGCCGACCACAAGGCGTGGATGATGTCAGGGGGCGCCAAAGGCGAACAGGCAGTCTTTAAGGGTATTGACCTTACGGGGTTCGCCCATCCTGGGATCGCATTGTCAGCTGCAGAGTTTAGCGATGCAATCCTTACGCACGCGAATTTTGAGCACAGCTTCTTTTCGATGGCGAATTTTTCCGGAGCCATGTTGGCTCACGTAAACTTTTCCCATGTGGACCTTCGCGGCGCCAAGTTCCAATGCGCAAAAATGACTAAAGCTTCTTTGGTATCGGCGGATTTGTCTGCAATGCCGATAGCCGGCGGTGGTGGGCGCACCTGGCCAACAAACCTACGCGGCGCCAACCTGGTTGATGCCAATCTCACGCATGCAGATCTAAGCCAGTGTGATTTCACCGGGGCCACTCTTCAGGGAGCGGACCTCACGTCTGTTGACGTGAGCGGTGCGAATTTTGATGGTGCAGATCTGACGAATGCGATTGTCGAAGGCGTTGATTTCAGCTCATGCGTGCTGACGGACGTGATGGGCATAGACGCATCAGTGATTCAAAAGCAAAAAAAGGCCAGCGCAGCTGCCGCCAAGACCGCGGCAGGCTGAGTTCACCTGGTTATTTCGCCTTATCTATCTGCAAACTCGCATCACGTACTAGGCGCAAATATGGCCGCTCGGCTGTATGTGTCTGTCGCCGTGTTCCAAGGCTTGGGTTCGCAGCAGGTCTTGGAGGTATTGCCTGGACGACTTTGCGTGCGGCTGAAATCACTGGCGGTGCCGCCGGTAGTTCCTCGGGATCAAGGCGCTGGATCCGGTCTACCCATTGTCGCACCAGCATATGCTCACCGACCCATGGAAATTCGTCGAGGGCGACGATGGCACCCACTACACGAGTGATGGCCCCATTGTCCTGCGCGAGAGGGAGGAGCACCATCTCAAGCGATAATTGGCGATTGTCCGTTGTCTCTGCTGTGTACTCCACAAGGCCGATGGTACCGCTGCCTGTGACATCATTTAGAAGCGTGAGAATTTCCTGTTGGCTTTCACCCTGCCAGAGCGCCGCCATATTGTGGCGCCGGAACTCCATCCCATAGACGTTACAAAGTCCTGTTCCTGCCAAGCGAAACCGATAGGTCCATCGGTCATTTCGTTCCAAGATGAACACGTGTGGCAATACACGCTTCAAGTCTCGTGGTTCAATTTCACTGCGTTTGGGAGCAGGGCGGCTGCCGCGCAGCTCATTCCAATAGTCAAGTAGCCCCTGTACCGTCTGATGCGTCATTTACACTTCCAGATCTTGGTGCCGGTAGGAGAGAAGTGTCATATGCTTCTCTTTGTCCGGAACACTCGACCACTGGTCCCTTACTAAATGTCTCATACCACCTGCACCAATCCCGTTTTAGAACAGTAGGGAACGGCGCAGGCCTTCTTGGACGGACACTCAGCGAAAAGCATGCCAAAGCTTAACAATGAGACTGGCACACAAGGGACTGTGTCGCTCGAATTGGCGATTTCTCGCGGTTTTATACGACAGCAGACTCTGACGTTCGGGTTTGTGAAGGCTTGGCGCGTTAACCATTCAACGTCTGAACTGGATATGAAGTTGCAAAGAAGTGAGTGACCCAGGTCTGTTTCCGGGACACGATGGTGACCTCGTTAAACGGCATGGCATCTGCATTGATCGGGTCAAGAACCCCAAAAGCTCCAAAAATGGAGCAGTAACAGCTCTCCGGAGTGCCAAAATGACACGACTTTATACATTTCTCTTTCTCGGCCTGTTCGCTTTTGCAGCGGGTGTGACACTCATGACCGTAACTGCCGATCCTGCACAGGCAGAGGCGTGTAGTTATGAAGCCGACTGCGGTGGCGGTTGGGAAGAACCCGACGATAGTTGGGATGACGGCTGGGACGATGATTGTGGCTGTCCCGACGATCATGATGACGGCGGTGATGTGAACGTGGATGTTCGGAACAAGGTCAAGCTTGACCTTGATGTTGATGTAGACGTCGAGAACAATAATGTTAACAACAATACGAATAATAACACCAACAACAACGTTAACAACAATGTCAACAATAACAACAACGTCAACAACGTCACCGTTAATGTCGAAGGCGGTGGTGATACGACTATAACCAATGTAGCCAATGCAGAAGCAATTGCGAACTCGGCAGCAATCAATGCTGCGGCCGCAGCAGCACGTGCAGGTGGTCGTCTCAACACAAGCAATTTGCGGAACAGTGTTTTTGGTGGAGAGCGACGCGGTGCCGGTGGCACGATTGTGAATGCCGCCCGCGCACCGATCTCTATTGGACCATTGCGGGTTGTTGTTAAAGAAGAGCGGACCGAGAGCCGTGCCGTTCGCGGTGTGTGTCTTGACGCGAAGGGTCTTGAGGAAGCAGCTTACCTTGCTGTGTCGTCCACCCAGATCGATATCGCGGCCGGTAGCGGCGAACTGATGTATTGCCAGATGGGCGACGCGCTTGTTGCGACAATTGGTGAAGTGCCAGATGGTGGTGGACAGCCCGATTACACTCATGGTCAGGTGATCGAGTGCCTGGACGGTCAGTCTCTCCACTATGGCAATGAAGGTCGCCTGGCTTGCGGTCCCAGCAGCAACGCATATTTCGCAGGCTCTGATCGCCGGTCCGACGTTCGGTTTGCTGAGGTTTTCCTCAACCGTAAATCAAGCGGTTACGCATCAGAAACAACCGCTTTCCGCGGTGCAACGACCTTCAATGGTGGCGTAGGTTACTAAATTACCCTTTCGGGGAAGTGGCGGAAAGGGGGACCATCTCGGTCTCCCTTTTTTCTGTGCTGGTGGGGCTCTCAGTTCTACACGCAGCGGCGCTCGCCAGGACGCGTGTGTTTTGTTCCACATGGCGCGTCAGAAGCACGCTGGTAAAGGGCGTGAGCGGTTTATCGTCATTTCCCATTGTGTCGGCTTGATCTGTCTTGAACGGCGCCCAGCAGAGCTCCAGGCAGGTCTGCGCAAACAATTCGGGATCCAGGTCGCGGCGGATGCTTCCCATTTTCTGCAATGACTTGATGCATGCTGTGAGGCTGAGTGAGAGCCGTCTTACGACGGCTGCCGTTGCTTCGTGTGCTTCTGGTGATGAGTCGATTGCAGTCAGGGTTTGAACCAGCGCAGGATGTTTATAGAACGGTGCTGTCAAAGTCTTGGCGATCTCGTCAACGGACAAGGGGCCCCACTGAGGGTCTTTTAGTGAGGCAAGCGTTGCCTTAAGCGCAGCGCTGAGGACCGCCTGATAGAGCCCTTGTTTGCTTGTGAAATAGTAGTGGATCAGCGCAACGTTCACATCTGCGTTGCGCGCAATACGACGGAGCGTTGTGCTTTTGTAGCCGTCCTTCAGAAAAAGAAGTGTCGAGGCTTGGATGATGTCTTCACGTCGATCAGGCCCGTCCCTTAGAGGTCGCCCACGCTTGCGCGCAGGGCGTTCTTCCTGGCCCACCTCAATGGTCTTTGTCGCAAATCCACCCATGATCAAGCGCCCCAAATTCACTAGAATCAAAGGGCCGATCAGCATTCCTCCCGCGAAGTGTAACATGATTTCAGGTGTTCCGGGAGGTCCTTCTTTCTGCTGAAAAGAAGCAACCATAGAGCGGCGATTTCCTGATCTTGAGACGAATCTCCAGCTGTGTGACCGTTAGTGATTGAGGAAAGTGATTACCATCTGGGGGGCACATGGGAAAAACGCAGTCATCGGATTATGGATTTGACGATCACGATGCTCAGGCCGGGTGGGGACCAGATTTTCGGCTCACAGATGGTTTTCTTCTGGAATTTTTGGATGTATCGAAAAGCTGGACATCGTTGAGATCCGGACCGGATGAGTCAAAGATTGATCTGCTTGATGCTGTGCGTTTTCTACCGTTGGTCTTCTGGTACACGCTGCAGCCCGACAAAAGCTGGGTCTGCCGATTTCTAGGCTCGGAAATCGTTGCTGTCAGGGGCAATGATCCTACTGACCAACCGTTGGATTATTCATCAGAAGTTCTTGTTGACCGATATGTTGGCGCCTTTCTTGACCTTGTGGTTGCTGCTGAAGAACCCGTTTCGACAGAGTCCCAGTCTGCTGTCGAGGGACGAGAATATTTGCGCGCGCAAAGCTTGGGGCTGCCTGTTTTTGACGCGGAAGGCAAAATCTCAGGCGTCATTGGCGCACAAGTTTTCTACCGCCCAGATGAAAAGTGAGCGGGATTTCGTTGCGGACCGGTGGGTGTTCGTTCAACAGAAAGCGACTTTGACGAGTTAAAGCCCGCCTGGTTTCAGCATGTCACTTGTCTGATGATTTCACCTTGATCTTGATCGCCAAGACCTAAAAGTGGGAGGGCCACCCCGTTTCTCCAGCCTCATGATCAGGACCTGAGGAGAATGAGTTGGCGTAGACACTTCTCGACTCATTGGAAGAGAGTGAAGAGGACAGCCGGACTTTCACAATGGCGGCGAATGTGGCCAACCCGGCGGTCCCCAGTTTTTGGCGTTGCGCAGACGGATTCCGCTGGCGTGGAGCGTCGTTTCCCAGACACCCCGCAACCCAGTCAGATCATCCAATACGGTGAGGTCTATGTTTCTGTTTCTGATGCGTGCCGGTAAGTCTGCGATGGTTTGGACTTGCAGCGGTGTTATTTTTGACCGCGAGACCCACATTCCAACATCGCCGACGTCTTCAAATGTTTCTGTCGGAAGTTCGTATTTGTATATGACGTCGGCCTGTAGTCTCTCTAACCATCGCTTTTCGATGAATGCACGCCTGCTTGCTGACGTGCCTTCGAACCATTCGTTCATATCATGTGATGTGGTTTTGGGCGTTGGCCAGATCAATATGCGGGGACACTCGCGCGGGAACATGTAAAGAAAGTCGTTGCTGTCACTCACCGCCCAAACGAGTGGACCGTTGAGCCGCTCTTGGCCTGCAGGGCGATCAACCGGCGTGTTGACGGCGCGCGGAACGAACTCTGTGATAGATGGGTTGTCGCTGAAATGGAAAAGCCGCATCGGGATAGCAGGTGAGGTTCTTATTGTTGAAGAGACCAACCGATATCACTGTTTGAGGCACTTCACAAAAAAAGAGGGAGAGCCGAAGCTCTCCCTAAGTTGCTCTCAACGAACTTGGTGTTGGAAGGGCAGGCGCGCCGCCTCATCCACCGGTCCCGTGGGCGGTGTTGCCCTGGGTCTGGCTTTTGAAATTTGTCTTCGTGTCTTGATTGTTCACTTTGCCGGACGGGCCCGGGGTTAGTACTGGCTGCTGCGGAGCCGGTCTGAGAAGATTGGCTCTGAGTAGTAGCCATAAGGGTCGTTCATGATCGGTGCGGCTACCGTCGTGCGGGCCGCAACAGCCTGTGGTTGAACTGGTGCCGTGCGGGCTGCAGCAGCTGCTGCAGTAACGGCCTGCGGCGCTTGTACGGTTGCCTGGGCCTGCTGGACACCATAGTTCTGCGGGGCGGAGCGATATTGGATTTCGCCAAGTGGATCGCCTTCAGCACCGAAGTTCGTGCAGGTCGCTGGGTTTGTGCCATAGAGAGGCACAATCATTTCCAGGATGGCGCGTTCGATGACAGAGCGAACACCAAGCTGCAGCGGTTCATTTGCGCGCTCGCCTGCGCCAATCTCAAACGTGTTGCCGTTCAGGAAGTCGAATACACCTGCGACAATCTCGCGGCCGATGATCTGCTTCTGGTAGGAAACAACATGCACAACTTCCAAAGAGCGGCTGTCGACAAGGCGAAGGTCGAGACCGACATTCATGACGAAGAGGCGGCCGCTGATGGTTGCGGACAGACCTGTTGGGTCCAGGTCAGAGAAAGCGCTGTCCAGACCGCCATTGCGGATGTCGAAGTTCAGCTCGGTGATGCCGCCAACCATGTAGTAGTCGGAGCCGCGAATTGAACCGGCGTGGATCTGACGATATTCGTCCGGGTTTGCATCTGAGATCAGGCGATCATTGGCATATTTCAGCTCAAGTTCTGCGACTGATGTGTCAAAACGCTCTACCAGCATGACGCCAGCCTTTGAGAGACCTGAGATCGCCATCAAGGACGCGCCCTGTGTCAGCTTCGCGCCACCTTCAAGTTCCACCTTGCCGGTATAGTCTTTGATGTTACCAACGGCGATGCGTGGTGCCGCGGCTGTCCCGCCCATGCGGCTGCCGATGCAGCGCAGCGCGCTGGAATAAGGTGTCTCATTATTGATCACCGGGGCGTTGCCGATCGGTGTCGTGTAACGGCCATCGCTACCTGCGGTCGGGCTGATGCAGCCTGTCAGTGCTACGCTAAGACCAAGCAGGATTGCGGCTTTCTTGATGCCGTTCTGAGAGCTGAGAGCTTTTTTTGTCGTAGAGAACACGGGATCTCTCCGTTTACTTGTTTTCGTTGTTGAGCAGGATCAGTGCAGTCGGCGTGCCAGAATTTTTCTGGTCGTTGTTTTGGGTGCCAATTGCGCTGTTAACAGAAGCCGTACCTTCATTCGCCATAGATTCTTGCGGGGCCTGAGCGACAAAGACGTCTTCTGCCAGAAGCGGAAGAGCCAATGCGGCGCCGAGGGCGATCGCGAGGCTGAGCTGTGGAAAACGGGTTGTCATAATCTTTTCTTAGGTCATCTGTTAAAGTCATCAAGATGGCTGCAACCGGTGTGCCACCCTTCGGTCCTTGTTAATACTCTCCAAAATTCCTCAGTTTTTAGCCGTTTTTTGACGTCTCGCTTGACCTGAGTCGAGGTCTGAGGCGCCAAGTTCTGGCTCGTGAGGGAACGCTTTTCGTTAATGGACCTGGCACATGTGTCCTGTTTTGAAACGAGAGGGGTTCAAGTGTTAACGCGGGTTTGCGAATCCGGGGGCAGACCGTCACACTCCGGCCTCGTTGACTCTAATTCGACGTGTTTCCGAACGGTGAACCGGCGTCCACTTCACCTGGAAACACGCAAGAAGGCATTCAGGGAGAGAGAGATGGCGGTTCTGGAGTTTTATTTTGATTGCTCAAGCCCTTGGACTTATTTGTGTTTCGCCCGCGTGGAAGCGATGGTCGAGCGCACGAAGGCAGAAATCCAGTGGAAGCCTGTTCTGGTTGGCGGCATCTTCAATAAGGTTAACGAATCCGTCTACGAACAGCGAGCGAACCCTCATCCCGTTAAAGGCCGGTATTACGTTAAGGATTTGCAGGATTGGGCGCGCTATTGCGGCGTGAAAATCGGTCAGCCATCTGTATTCCCCGTGCGGGCCGTTGATCCGATGCGGTCAGCCATTGTGGCTTTAGATGAGGGGAAACTCCCAGAATTCGCTTGGGCTGTGTTTGAGGCCTATTGGGGCGACCTTAAAGATATCTCGCAACCGGACATTCTAGCGGAGATATGCGAGACAGTGGGGCTCGACCCGGTGCACGTTGCGGCGCGTATTAAGGAAGATGACGTGAAGGTGCGTCTCAGACAAAACACTGAAGAAGTGATAGAGCGGGGGGGCTTCGGCTCTCCGACCATGTTTGTGAATAGAGGCGATATGTATTTTGGCAATGATCGATTACCGCTAGTAGAGGACGCTCTTAACCGTGGCTGACCAACATCAGAGTAGTGCACCGCCTGCCTTTAACGCTCCTGCGGTTGTTCTGGGCCTTGTCGGCGCGCTTTTTGGTGTCCATCTGTTGCTCACCTTTATGGATCCAGCCGAGGCCAACCGTCTGATTGCCTATTTTGCGCTGAGTCCTGCCCGCTATGCGCCTCTGACGACAGGTGAAGTCGTACCACTTCCCGGCGGAATGTTGGTCGATCTGGCCGGATTCGTGACCCATATCTTTCTCCATGCGGACTGGGGTCATTTGATCTTTAACTCCATCTGGCTCCTCGCATTCGGTACGCCGGTCGCGCGCCGGTTCGGGGCTGTGCGGTTTCTGCTCTTCTTCCTGATATGCGGCATTATTGGCGGGCTCACCCAGGTGGTTGTTGATGCAGGCGAGCTGGTATTTATTGTTGGCGCGTCTGGCGCTGTCAGCGGTTTGATGGGAGGTGCCGCACGGTTTGTCTTCCTTGCCGGCGGGCCTCTCGGGCTTATCACCGCGCGCGACCCCTCGCTGCCGGGCGCACCGCGTGCGCAGGCGACCATTGTTCAGGCTTTGACCGACAGACGGACATTGCTGTTTGTAAGCGTGTGGCTCGGTCTCAACCTGCTGTTTGGTCTTTCTGGGCTCTCGCTGTCAGGGGAGACGGTGTCGATTGCCTGGGAGGCTCATTTGGGGGGCTTTACCGCCGGTCTTCTGCTGTTTGGCTTTTTTGACCCCATGAAACAGTCGCCATCGGGCGGTCCGGGGAACGTCGGGTATGGAGAATGGCGCGGAGATTGACCTAACCTTTGTTCTTGATCATTGAAGGAAGAGGGGGCGGGCCCCAAATTATGGAGAGTGGCTGATAAGCCGACTTTTGATGTCCTAACCTATGGAGAGCCCCCATGAGTGATGCTTCGACATCCTCCGAGCCAGACGCTTCCCGTCCTGAAACCGTCACCATTGACCAGGATGAGCACGAACCTCTCTGGCAACGCCTGCTCTATATGGTGGGCTTCTGGTTTCTCGGGAATATTGCTTTCTCGCTTTCCATCCTGCTTGGCGCGATCCAATTGATCGTTGTGTTCCTGAGCGGTGGCAAGAATGAAGAATTGTTGAGCTTCAGTCGGCGCCTGATTGCTTATGTCTTTGAGTGCCTCAGCTTCATCACGTTTGACCGCGATGATAAACCTTTCCCGTTTGGGCCTTTTCCCGACGCCCGTGATCGCGACGATGATTGAGCCGATCGCTGATTGGCAGGTCTCAGTTGGCAGCGAATGCTCGCCAGGCCTTTTTGCCTTTGGGCGTGAGCAAACCTGTCAGCACTGACTGGGTGAGCAGCAAAAAACGGCTGTCAGCGGCGGCCTTACTTTCATGGAAGCCTGCGAGTTCCAGACTCACATGGCCATGAACCGTTGCCCAAAGGACCGCTGTGACCTCCTCAGTCGCATGATCTGAAGACATGAGGCCCTGATCCTGACAAGCGCTCACCGCATCAAAAAGCGATCTATAAGAGCGCTGGCGGGCGATGCCCCGCGCAAGGGGCTCTGCCTCTTGCTTCTGAAACTGAGAGATGGGCAGTGTCTCAGACATGATAAGCGCGTAATAGGAGGGGTTCTTCAGCGCGAAGGCGCGATAAGCAGCGCCGAGGCCGGCCAGCCACTCCAGCGGGCTGTTACCCTCAGGGACGGCTTCCTGAAAGTCAGCCATGCGGGCGAAGGCTTCTTCATAGAGCGCGGCGATAACGCCGTCCTTGCCTTCAAACGCCGTATAGATCGTCATGGTAGAGGTGCCCACAGCATTTGCCAGCTTTCGAACAGACAAGGCTTCAGGTCCGCCATTCGCCAACATGTCACTGGCAGCGTCGAGCAGTTCCGAACGCTGCACTTCTGCGGAGACGCGGCGGGGCCTTCTTGTTTTCTCTTTTTGAGCGCTGTTCATTTTTGAATCGCGACCTAGGTTCATTTGTGCAGTGTTGATCTTGATCTTTTATATAACGGTGTTATTTTAACTGCAACAGACAAACGCACCAGGTGGCCAAGGGGCTGCCTCACGCATCTTCATGGAGTTCACCCATGTCCAAGCCGTTTCCCAATAAGCCCGTTTTGAAGAACAATTTTGCCCCCGTCATGGTGGAGTGTGATGCCCCTGATTTGATCGTGCATGGTGAACTGCCAGCAAACCTTGCGGGGACGCTTTATCGCAACGGGCCGAACCCGATGTTCCCGCCGCTCGGCAACCATCACCACTGGTTTCTGGGCGAGGGCATGATCCACGCGATCAACCTGGACGATGGCAAGGCAAGCTACCGAAATCGCTGGGTGCGGACGGAGCAATTCAAGGCGCAGCGTGAAGCAGGCGAACGTCTCGTCGGAACGGCCTTTGGAGAACCTCCCAAACCAGGTGGCGAACACTTGGCCAACAATGTCGCCAACACCAACATCGTTGCGCATGCCGGAAAACTCTGGGCACTCGACGAGGGGTCCAGCCCGGTGATGATGGATATGAAGACACTGGAAACGGAAGGCTCCAACACTTTTGGGGGCAAGTATGAAGGACCGATGACCGCGCATCCGAAGTTCGACCCCAAGACAGGGGAGATGATGTTCTTCGGTTATATGGCCGATGGTCCTGCTTCCCCTGACATTTCCTATCAGGTGGTTGACGCGCAAGGGAACTTGACGCGGTCGGAGATGTTTAAAGCACCCTATGCCAGCATGGTGCATGACTTCATCACCACGGACGAACATGTGATCTTCCCGATCTTTCCAGCGACCATCGATATAGACCGGATCATGAAGGGCGGGCCCATGATTGCCTGGGATCCGAGCCAGTCAACCTGGATCGGTATTATGGGACGCAATGATGGGGTCGACAGCATTCGCTGGTTTGAAGGCGATCCTTGCTACGTCTATCACCCGATGAATGCCTACACGACCCACGAGGGTGGAAAGACGAAAGTGGTTGCCGACGTGATGAAATATTCCCGCGTGCCGCTGTTCCCGGATGTGGATGGTAAGCGGGTTATGGATCTGGGTGCGGAGCTCGGCAAGCTTGTGCGGTGGACGTTCGACCTGGATGGCAACACGAACGACTATACCGAGACAGAGCTCAACGACATTGGCGGGGAGTTCCCACGATTTGATGAGCGGTTCACGGGGCATGAATATCGTCACGGGTACTACGCGACTATGGCGCGCCCTGAAGCAGAAGGGGCGCCGTTTGATACCTTTGTTCATGTTGACCTGAAGACCGGCAACACCAAAACCTATGAGCCGGGTGAGGGGTGCTTTGTTCACGAACCGGTCTTTGTGCCGCGCACAGAGAAAGCTGAAGAGGGAGACGGTTATCTTGTTTCCCTCGTCTATGACGGCTCAAAGAACCTGTCAGACTTGGTCGTGCTGGACACAGATGACATTTCTCAGGGACCAATTGCCCGGGCTGAACTGCCAACACGGGTGCCGTTCGGCTTCCACGGCAATTGGGCGGATGCATAACAATTCTGGGTTGCGTGAATGCCTTCATCCTTCGAGACGCGGTCGAAGACCGCTCCTCAGGATGAGGGCCTAATACTTGACCTCATGGTGAGGAGGCGCGTTAGCGCCGTCTCGAACCAGGGAGGTGTCACAGGAGCTAAAACAGCGGCTCGTCGTAGATCTTCTCACCCTCAATCATCAGGCCTTTAATGGCAGCGTCGCCCTCTTCATTGAGGGCGACGACGACGCCGAGTGCGCGCTCGTCGCGATATTTCTCGAGCTCGGTCCCGGTGCCTTCTGGCACGAAATAACTATCTATGGGATAGGAGATGAAGATGCTTGGGCAATCTTCGCAGTCCGAGCCGTTTGGCGTCATCTCATCGCGCAGCACATAATTGACGTGGCCACGAATGAGGGCCTGACCCTGGCGCAGGTCACTAGGTGCGGCCGCCAACACTTCCAATGGTTCGGCTGTGCTTCCCTGCGTATTCAGAAGCACATAGGCATCGTCTCCTGACTCCAAGCCGTCAGCGATGGGCACTTTGTTTCTATCAAACGCCGAAATCTCATAATTCAGGATCACATAGTCGCCGCGAAAGATGTCTCGAGGGTCTACAGGCGTTGTCTTGAGCACGACTTCAGTGGGCGAGTTCAAAAGCGTGATTTGTGCCCAGACCATTTGGCCGAGAAGGGCAGTTTGAAAGAGAACTGCTATGGCAATGCCAATCAGGATGCGTGTCTGGCTCATGATGTTGCCTCCGATTGCGTGGCGGTCGCTCGACGGCGCAATCGCTCCCAGACAAAACCGCCAGCAATCAAGAGGATGCCGCCAATGGCAAAGAAGGCTGCTGTGTCAAGCAGGGTGCCGAAGGTCTCAAGGTAGAGGTAGAGCGCCTCACCGCCGAAGGCTGCAAAGCCCAGATTGATCAGGAAGCGATTGTGCAACCGGGTGCCAAGCGTCACGAGCCATACACAAAGTGCCAGGAGAAGGGGAGCGGTGAGGATGAGGGGCACGTCGCCGTCACTGGTCGTGAGGGCTCCTGATAAAAGGATGCCCACAGGGAATGTCGCCAAAGCAATGATGTCCTGGGGGGCGAAGATTGACGCCCGGGCAAAGGCGAACACTGATGCAGCTAGAAGCGCAACGACGGAGAGTGCGGGGATCAGGTATCCTGCGCCGTCTTCAAAGCCCTCATCGACAACATGACCCACCCAGAACATGACTAAGAGAGTGATTGCTGCATATCCCTGCAGAGCACGTGCGAAGGGCTGTTGGCGTTCTTCACCCGCGATCCCTGCGAGCCAGATCAAGCCGAAGAGAGAGGAGAGGACTGCCAGCAACTCAATAGGCCCCCAGCCGAGATTTTCGGCAAGGTTGGGAGAATTTCCGAGTAGCCAAACAATCAGACCGATGAGTGCTAAATGTTTCGCCGGACCCCAATCCAGACGGAAGGCCAACAAGGCAGCCACCGCCCAGGGCAATAAATACATCAGATGGATATCACCTTCTGAGATAACAGCCATGGTCCAGCCCATGAGTAACAGTTGTGTCGCTGCAAGCGCGGCCCGCGACTGAACCACCCATGCTGTGACAAGGCCGCCAAGCGACCATGCAAGTAATCCGGCTGGGAAATCTTGGGGCAGGTGATACATCTGCCCGATCAGCATGATGTTGGCGCCAAAAAGTGCGACGCCGACCACAAAGGCGGCTTCTGTAAAGGCGACCTGGTTTCGCATGTGAAGAAAAGCTGCTGCGCCATAAGCGGACCACATGGCTAGGCCAAGAATACCGAGGCGAAGTCCTTTCGACATATCCGCCCAGTTGGCGGCGACAAAGGCCATTGCCGAAAAACCAATGAGGACTGCTCCCAACACGGTGATCACCACAGGCAGTTTGCTAGGCGCATCTTCCTTGTTGAGAGAGGCTAGAATGTTGGGTGCATTGTCCGCAGATACCCATCCTTTTTCGACCCAGGATTCCAGGTCGCTTGCGACTCGTTTTGCATAGGATGTGGGCCACATGGTGTTTCTCCGGGAACGGATAATCGTGACGGATGCGTCAGGTTTCTCTTCTTATGTCTCAGTTTGGCGTCGACTGGGGCGGAAATGAGGCAGAATGGCTGTCCTGTTTACCTAAATTGCCTACCGACCCTTGCGCGTTTTGGTTTCGTCAATCATGATTTTACTCAACGGCGGCAAGGCGTGGATAAGTTTCTTTTTAAACTCGCTTGTCTGTCTTCAAGCCGGGCATCGTTTCTTGTTTAAGGGCAGGAACGCTGACCGATTTGTTTGGGGCCTTGTCGTTTTCTGACCCACGACCTGGGAGAAGACGCATGAATGTTGAAGTAATTCTGAAAACCAAAGGTGCTGATGTCACGACCATTTCGTCGTCTGGCACGCTTGCGAGCGCTGTGACGCTTTTGTGCGAGAAGAAAATCGGTGCGGTTGTTGTTGTCGATAATGGACGGGTGCGCGGCATCCTTTCAGAACGCGACATCATCAAATCGATCAATGTGGCCGGCGCTGAGGCAATGGACTTGCCGGTTGCACAGGTAATGACGTCAAATGTGATTACCTGCACGCGCAGTGACACGCTTGATCAGTTGATGGATGCCATGACCGGTGGTCGTTTCCGCCATATTCCAGTGATTGAGGAAGATGAGCTCATTGGGATTGTCTCTATTGGTGACGTGGTGAAACACCGCATTGCGGAAACCGAAATGGAAGCAGAACAGCTTCGGCTCTATATCGCCAGCGGCTGATCCAGGTCAGTACCATCAACCAGGTCTTCGTGACCGTTCAAGCGGACAAGCGCGTCCTCAATGAACGGGAGCGCATGGGCAGCTGCGGCTTCGCCCTGCGCAATAAGTTCTGGCGCTTTGTCAAAATCAATCAAACTGATATGCCCGACATGGGGGGCAATCAATACGTCGGCAGGGTCTGTCGCCAAGCGTGAGCGTGAAAGGCGGTCCTGCATGATGTTAAGAGATCCCATCATCACATTGACAATGCCGGGTGACTCCTTCTTCTTTCCAAAAAACTGGCGCGCGATGGCGCGCTCAGTGCGTCCGGTATCTACCAGCTTTTTGCGCCATCCAGAATCATGGTCTTCGGAGTAGAGCGTCTCAATCATGTGGCCGTCGTGGTGATTGCTTTTGCCAACAGCATCTGTGTTGAGGTTTACCGCAATCACGAGACGTGCACCGAGCGCCCTGCATACAGAGACTGGAATAGGGTTCACAAGTGCCCCATCAATCAACCATCGCCCTTCGTGACGCACAGGTTCAAACAGCCCTGGTAACGCATAGGAGGCACTAATCGCTTCCACGAGTGAGCCTTTGCGTATCCAGGCTTCGTGGCCTGTTGCCAGCTCTGTGGCGACCGCGACGAATGTATGGTTCAGGTCTTCTATTTTTGTACCGCCGATGTGATCACTCATCAGCTTCGTCAGGCGCTTACCGCCAATGAGCCCCGCGCCGCCAAGCCTTAGATCCATGAAGTTGATGAGTTTGCGACCATGAAAGGAGAGGGCGAACTCTTCAAGTTCGCCGAGCTTTCCAGCTGCGTAACCGCCGCCGACAAGAGCACCGATAGAAGTGCCGGAAATGATGTCAGGGTTGTAACCCGCCTTCATCAGACCTTTGATGACCCCAATATGGGCCCATCCGCGGGCAATGCCCGAACCAAACGCTATACCAATCTTCATCTTCGCCATTCTGGCCCCCATTGTGCCGATAGTATGACGGCCATGGATTTCTAAATTGCAAAGACTAGGTGGGTGCTGCTGACCTAAAACTGAAGGGTCTGTTGGGGGATTGTTAAGGTTTGGTTTCGCTTTCGACCCAGGTCGCAAATGCGTCACTTACGTTAGCCTGTGTCGTTAGAATTGCGGGAAGGTCGTAGGGGTGGTCCTTTTCAATCGCCGCAATCACCGCTTCTTTTTGGGAACCGGTGGTTTTTGCGACGAGCCGCCATTCAGGTTCGTGTTGAACTTTGTCCTCCCACCGATAAATGCTGGTGAATGGGCCTTCTACGTGAGCACACGCGGCAAGATGGTGTTCCACCAAATTCCGGGCTGCAGAGAGAGCAGTTCCCTCTTTGTCATAAGTTGCTGTCACTTCAATAATCTGGGACATGTGGTTACTCCCATTTTTCAGCCCTGTAATAGCATTCGGTAAAGCACGTGGGGGCCGAGCGGATTGTCTGTCGGCACGGTGGGATCAGCGAAATTCTCTGCCGCGTCGTGGGTCATGCCGAGCGCTTCCATCTGAGCGCGGGATGGGAGATTGATCTCAGAGGTAAAACCTATCACCTCACCGATCCCAAGTGAGCGGGCATGGGCAAACCAGGCGTGGCCCGTCTCGTGTGCGTAGCCCTGTCGCCAAAAGGAACGACCTAAAATCCATCCAATTTCAGTGGCGGGATCGCCAGGCACATCGTGGGTCCAGGACAGTCCGGTTCCGCCGATCAAAGCGCCGTCTTCTTTTCGGATTGTCGCGAGGAAGGCGAAGCCATGCTCATCCAAGTGGCGCGTGCACTCTGCTACCACCTCGTCTGATTGGGCGCGGGTCAGAATGGCGGGATGGTAGTAGCGCCGCACATCAGGGTCGGCGTTGATCTCGGCAAAGGCTTCGAGGTCATTTTCCACCCAAGGACGTATCAAGAGGCGGTTGGTTTCGATTTCCATCGGGCACGCCCTACCAATTCTTAAAGCTTTTCCTGATCTGTGATGAGCTGGGCAGGGCCGCCTGATTGACCCACAGGGCTTACCCGATAGAAACAAGAGCGGTAGCCCACGTGGCAGCAGCCACCGTTGCCTTGGGGCTCGACTTTCAACCAGACCGTGTCCTGGTCGCAGTCGGTCCGTATCTCGATAACTGTTTGGATCTGCCCGCTGGTAGCGCCCTTGTGCCACAACTCGTTCCTGCTACGGCTCCAGTACCAGGCCTCGCCACTTTCAATCGTGCGGGCAAGCGCTTCTTCATTCATCCAGGCATGCATCAGCAGTTCACCGGATGTGGCATCGGTGGTGACAGCCGGGATCAATCCGTCCGCGTCAAATTTGGGCGCAAACAAAGTGCCATTCTCTAGCTCGTCTTTGGATGAGGTTTTGGAAAAACTTGGGAGATCACTCACCGGGACCGCTCCTATTGACTTTCATTATCGCGTTTCCGGACGGAAAACCGGAAGCCACTTTTCCTGGAAACGCTTAGTCTGGAGCAGCGCCCCGGTGAAGAAGCGGAGCTGACTTACTTGCCGCATTTCCGAACCGCTGAAGTCTGCACCTTCAGCTGGAAATGCCTAGTATCCCCGGATCATCGACAGGAAACGCCGTTCCATATTGGGGTCTTCTTTGAAGACACCGGTAAACTGCGTCGTAATCGTTGCAACATCAGGCTTTTTGATGCCGCGGGTTGTCATGCATTGATGCTTGGCTTCGATCAGAATAGCAACGCCTTTTGGCGCCAGCACCCGATTGATCGTGTCCGCCACCTGCGCGGTCATTGTTTCCTGGGTCTGGAGCCGCTTGGCGTAGATTTCAATCACGCGGGCCAGCTTGGAAATTCCAACAACCTTGGAGGTTGGCACATAGGCGATGTGGGCTTTTCCGAGGATCGCGACCATATGGTGCTCGCAGTGGCTTTCCAAATCGATGTCGCGCAGCATGACCATATCGTCATAGCCTTCGACTTCCTCGAATGTCTTGCCGAGCACCTGATCCGGGTCTTCGTCATAACCGGCGAAAAACTCTTCATAGGCCTTTACGACCCGCTTCGGCGTTTCAATCAGGCCTTCACGGGCCGGATCATCGCCTGCCCATGAAATGAGGGTTCGCACCGCTGCTTCAGCCTCTTTGCGGCTGGGGCGGTCCGGGTTATCGCTTTTTTTGATATTCTCAAGCACGTCTTCGACTACAGAATTCATGTCCATTTGACCAATCTCTTTTGGGGTTTCCCAACCGCACGTGCCTGCGCACGCTGATGAACGGTCGGGTCAAGTCACGGACAGGGCGAAGGCCTAACTTCGGATCCAGTCCATTTTGCCCATCAAGCACGGGTCTTATGCCATGCCATTGCTGATGCGACACCTTCTAAAGCATGCATATAGAGTTGCAAAAAAGCCTATCAAGAGCGGGTAAGCATCAGGTCACGCAAGGCTGGCGCCTCATTAGAACTGGAAATTAACCTTTGAGATGGTTAGGTTTGCTCTCAGGAGAGAGATTATGACCTGTCGATGTTGTAGAAAAAACACCACAGAATCACCGGCTTAGGGGAGACATCGCGTGTTGCGGGCCCTATGAGCCAGGGCCTTGCCTGACCTGATACGCGACGAGACACCCAGATGACCGAGACATCTTCTAAAACACTTACTCTCTACAATACACTGACCCGTCACAAAGACGTGTTTCAGCCCATCGATCCGGATCGGGTGACGATGTATGTCTGCGGGCCGACGGTCTACAACCATGCCCATATCGGGAATGCCCGCCCGGCGGTGATTTTTGACATGCTGGCGCGGGTGCTTCGACACCTCTATCCCAATGTCGTCTATGCCCGGAACATCACCGATATTGAGGACAAGATCATTGAGATAGCGGCCCAAGAGGGTGTGGAAATTTCTGTGATCACGGAGCGCTACGCGGAGATTTATCGCACTGACATGGGCGCGCTTGGCGTTGCTTTGCCTGACATTGAGCCCAAAGCGACGGAGACCATCCCAGAGATGATCGCCATGATGGAGCGGCTCATCGCAGCGGGCCACGCCTATGAGGCGGAAGGCCATGTGCTCTTTAACGTGCCGAGCTTTCCGGATTATGGACAGCTGTCGCGGCGCCCCATGGATGAGATGGTGGCGGGCGCGCGCGTGGAAGTCGCGCCTTACAAGAAAGACCCGGCTGACTTTGTGCTTTGGAAACCGAGCTCAGATGAGCAACCTGGGTGGGACAGTCCCTGGGGACGCGGGCGTCCGGGCTGGCATATTGAATGCTCCGCGATGATTGAGAAGCATCTCGGCGACACCATCGATATTCACGGCGGAGGGATCGATTTGCAGTTCCCTCACCATGAGAATGAGCTGGCGCAGAGCCGGTGCAGTCATGAGGGCGCTCCGTTTGCGAACTATTGGCTGCATAACGGCTATCTAAATATGAACTCGGTGAAGATGTCGAAGTCGCTCGGCAACGTGCTGCTGGTGCATGACCTGATTGACCAGGCGCCCGGTGAGGCCATTCGTTTGGCGCTTCTCAATGGGCATTATCGCCAGCCGCTCGAATGGAACGATGATGTGCTGCCGCAGGCAAAGGCACAGTTAGACCGTCTCTATGGAGCGCTACGTCAGTTAGAAGATGTGGAGCCAGCGGCAGGCGATCATGTGCCGGGTGCTTTCCTCGACGCTTTGCTGGATGACCTCAACACACCCAAGGCGCTGGCGGAACTGTTCCAGCTTGCAAAGCTCGCCAATCAGGCTAAGGACGGCCAGGAACAGGCGAAACTGAAAGCGGCCTTGGTACAGTCAGGGCTTTTGATCGGGCTCTTGCAGCAGGATGCCAATCAATGGTTTGAAGGGGCCGATGGTTCCTCCGACCTTGATGCGGACGCGATTGAGGCCCAGATAGAAGCCAGGAATGCAGCCCGTGCGGCGAAGGATTTTGCAGAAGCCGACCGGATCAGGGACGCATTGGCAGATGCGGGTGTCCTGATCGAAGATGGGCCGGAAGGCACGAAGTGGAAATTGGCGGGGTAACCTGGCCTGGAGCAACCAATGCTTGATGACATCTACAATAAGCGTATCTTGAAGCTCGCTGCGGATATTCCGCGGATCGGGCATCTGGATGCGCCGGATGGCTCCGCAACAGCGGTTTCCAAGCTCTGTGGCTCCAAGGTTTCTGTGGAAGTGAAGATGGATGGCGACGTTGTCGCGGACTTTGCTCACGACGTCAAAGCTTGCGCGCTGGGTCAGGCATCTTCCTCCATCATGGCGGCCCATGTCATCGGCTCCACGGCGGAGGAGCTTCATGAGCTTCGCGATCAGATGACGGCCATGCTGAAGGAAGGGGGCGAACCTCCGACAGGCAAATGGGCAGATGCCGAAGTGCTGACGCCGGTTCGCGACTACAAGGCCCGGCACACCTCTACATTGCTTACGTTCGTTGCTACCTGCGATGCGGTGGATAAGGCGATGGCGGCCGCGGAGACGGCGGCTCAATAAGGGCCTATTTACCTCTCGCTTACCATGTTGCTATAGAGTGGGTCTCAAATCTGAGGAAGATATGCTGACAGATACGCAAAATAGGCACTGGACGGGTGGCCCCACGGCCGCTGCGATCGTGCGCGTGTTCAAGCTGGGGGTCGCAACCGGCACCACCCTCACTAGCACCGGCTCGGTCTGAACACCGAGCCCGGCTCACCTCGAGCCCGTGGCCCCGAGCGATTGATGCACCGGGCCCAAACTCCCCAAAACATCTGATCTGCCAGCACTCGGTTGATATGGGCCGTTCGGCTCTGCCGGTATGTTGAGTAGAATCCCCATAGGCGGTACTTAAGGCCAGTGGTCTTAACGAATCGATCCTGACCGGCCTAAAGCGTTTTGCGTCTCACTAGATGGCCGGAAAACGCTTTATTCGTTATTTTGTCGCATTTCCGGACGGATAACCGGGTCCACTTATCCTGGAAATGCTTCGGAGAGAAACCCATGCGGCGCAGTCCGCTCGCCATTGTGATGTTAGGGCTTGTCCAGTTTTACCGGCTGGTCCTGTCTCCACTTCTTGGGCCCCGATGTCGGCATATGCCGAGTTGCTCGGAATATGCCCTGGATGCGGTCCGCCAACACGGTGGGTGGCGTGGTGGCTGGTTGGCGCTCTCGCGCATTGCGCGATGTCATCCCTGGGGATCTCACGGATTTGATCCGGTTCCGGCGGAACTCGCGGACCAACCGTTTTATGCGCCGTGGCGCTACGGACATTGGTCGCGCGAGCTTCGGGACGACCGCCAAGAAAAGAAGGAACTGCCGCCTGCGAATGAGTAAGGCAGTTGAAAGGAAGAAGTGATGATTAAGCTGACGATGCCAGATGGCTCTATTCGGGAAGAATCTGAGTCCCTTGATGGGCTGGCGCTCGCCAAGAGCATCTCCAACTCACTCGCCAAAAAAGCCATCGCACTGAAGGTCGATGGGGAGGTGGTTGATCTTGCCACTGTGCTCGACAAGGACGTCGCAGTTGAAATCCTGACGGCCAATACGCAGGACGGCCTTGAGCTGTTGCGGCATGACGCGGCCCATGTGATGGCAGAGGCAGTACAGGAGCTCTTCCCTGGTACACAGGTCACGATCGGCCCTGTGATCGAAAATGGTTTCTTCTATGATTTTGCAAGGTCCGAACCGTTTCATCTGGAAGATCTGGAGAAGATCGAAGCGAAGATGAAAGAGATCGTCGATCGGAACGAACCGATCACGCGTGAGGTTTGGGACCGGGATGAGGCAATCGCCTATTTCAAAAAGATCGGCGAAGAGTATAAAGCCGAGATCATTTCCAGCATCCCTGAAGGCGAGGACGTGAGTGTTTATCGCCAGGGGGAATGGCTTGACCTTTGTCGCGGGCCACATCTTCCCTCAACAGGCAAGCTCGGGAAATCTTTCAAACTGACCAAGCTCGCCGGGGCCTATTGGCGTGGCGACAGCAGCAATGAAATGCTGCAGCGGATTTATGGCACATGCTGGTCCAGTGACAAGGAACTCAAAACCTATCTTCATATGATTGAGGAAGCTGAGAAGCGCGACCACCGCAAGATCGGCCGCGAGATGGATCTCTACCATTTCCAGGAAGAGGCTCAGGGCTCTGTCTTCTGGCACCCGAAGGGCTTTGTCATCTACAACCAGCTCGAAGCCTATATCCGTCGCAAGATCAGCAAGGCGGGCTATGAAGAAGTGAAAACGCCGCAGCTGATGGCGTCTAAGTTCTGGGAACAGTCCGGCCACTGGGGCAAGTATCGCGAAAACATGTTCGTGGTGCCTGATGAAGTGCCCAACACAGAAGATGAGGGCGAAATCTTCTCTGGCAAAGGCGACCTCATGGCGATCAAGCCCATGAACTGTCCGGCTCATGTACAGATTTTCAATCAGGGCATTAAGTCCTACCGTGATCTGCCCATGCGGATGGCGGAGTTTGGCTGTTGTCACCGGAACGAAGCCCATGGCGCTCTGCATGGCCTGATGCGTGTGCGTCAGATGACACAGGATGATGCGCATATTTTCTGTACGGAGGAGCAGATCCAGTCGGAGACGGAGCATTTCGTCAATCTGCTCTATGCCGTTTATGAGGATATGGGCTTTGACGATGTGGTTATCAGGCTTGCGACGCGCCCTGAAAAATTCGGGGGAACGATTGAGCGGTGGGATGCGGCGGAGAAGGCTCTGGGGGCCGCGCTCCAGGCGACAGGCTATGACTATGTCATTGCGGAAGGCGAAGGGGCGTTCTATGCGCCGAAGCTTGAGTTCCATCTGAAGGATGCCATTGGACGGTCCTGGCAGGTGGGGACATTGCAGCTCGACTATGTGCTGCCTGAACGGCTGAATGCTACCTATGTGGCTGAAGACGGATCTCGCAAAACAGCGGTCATGCTTCACCGAGCGATCCTTGGAACACTCGAACGCTTTATCGGGATTATGATTGAAAGCTGCGCAGGCAAGCTGCCTTTGTGGCTGGCACCAGTTCAGGCCGTTGTTGCGACGATTACCTCAGAAGCGGATGAGTATGGTCTTGCTGTGGTTGAGAAACTTCGCGCTGCGGGCCTTCGGGTTGAAAACGATACGCGGAACGAGAAGATCAACTACAAGGTGCGTGAGCACTCCGTCGGTAAGGTGCCGGTCATCATGGTCGTGGGCATGAAGGAAGCGGAAGAGGGGAAAGTCTCCATCCGCCGCCTTGGCTCCAAGGACCAGACTGTCATTGATGTGGATGAGGCGATTGCGGCTTTGGTTGCAGAAGCCACACCGCCAGATCTTGTTGAATCTGCCTAAGCCTTAAAAATCGTACCAAAACGCAAGTTTGAGCCCGGTTTCCTTCAGGACATTTCGTCCTACGAATGTCCTGAAGGTGCCTACCTCAACGGCGAACCCCGGTTGAAGACGATGGACAACACTTAACTCTGCTTTGCTGGACCAGTAGTGCCCTTGCGGGGACGGCGTCCTCCCGATCGAGTATTCGGTGTTTGATTTCAACAGGGTCATCCAATCCGGTCCCCAGTTGAGGCCGAGCGTTGCATCTGCACTTGCAACCGCTGGGCGAATGCCCGGTCGGTATCTGTAGGCAAACCGCTGGGCGCTAAAGCCGAATAACCCCATGAACATGACCGGCGCGCCGGTGCTCACTGCGACCTCATAGTCCATGTCGCCAGATTGTGAGGCGGCAGGGTCATCTCCTGCAGACGAAGTGTTGAGAATTGCAAGCGCGTCTAGGGAATAGAGCGTTTCATCCCAGGTGAAGAGATGGGCACGCGCGCCCAATTCCACACGCCGAAATTCAGTATCGGTGAATTGGCGGTCAAAAGCCTCTGTCTTATCTGTTGAGCGCGCGACTTCACCGACAAGGGTCACCCGATCAGTCAGTCCGTGTTCGACATAGACCTGGATTTCGACCTTTTTGAACCGACCACGCGACACAGCATTTCCAGTTTGATCGAATGTTCTGTGGGCAAGCGCCTGGGTCACAGAGATGATGACTTCGGTTTCGCCTTTGGGTTGGGGCCATGCACCGGCAAGAGCCGATTTGACGGTTGAGACACATATTAGAAAAACGCTAACACACCCAAACAACAATTTTTGCGTGAAATCCCCCATGACGAAATTGAAGTTTCATTTTTTGAGAATGTCCAACAAAATATTTGCGAACCATTTGCAATTTCTGCTCGGTGCCTTATGTCATGGGACAAGCCCGGCTTGTTAAAGGAATGACTATGAATGAGATGATCGACCTGTTGCTTTCCCGTCGTTCAATTGTCGCATCAAGTATGACGCAGCAGGGACCGAGCGCAGAGCAGTTGGAAGCTATTCTTGCTGCCGGGCACAGGGTGCCTGATCACGGAAAACTAGGGCCGTGGCGGTTCATCGTCTTTGAGGGCGCGGCGCGGGTGGCATTTGGGTCGGTGCTGCGGGATGCTTTCACAAAAGCCAATCCTGATGTCGATGCAGATCGGGCGGATCTGGAAACGCTGCGTTTCGTGCGAGCGCCCACCGTTGTTGCCGTCGTATCGCGGGTTATTGAGCACATCAAAATTCCTGTCTGGGAGCAGCAGCTAGCGGCGGGAGCAGTCTGTCAGAACATGCTCGTTGCCGCTTCTGCGCTGGGCTTCGCATCCCAGTGGCTCACGGAATGGTACGCCTATGATGAGACTGTTGCTGGCGTCCTTGGGCTTGGCGAGGGCGAACGTGTTGCAGGTTTCATCTATCTCGGTGGCAAAGCGGCCCAGCCGACAGACCGCGCGCGTCCAGACCTTGCCGAGCGCATCACCCGTTGGCCGGGGTCATGAAGACTGCTTGCGCGCAGGCGCGCCTCTGATTTCGCCGTCTTCGCGCATGATAGTCGCCCGGGCCTGACGCACGCCAACATCAATATTGCTTTCAGGCATTTCGCCGATATTGGTCTTGATAGCGCTGTTCCTGCGGGCTCTTCCGACCGCGAGGGGGACAACCACCGTCAGGGCGAGGATCACAAACAGGACTCCTGCTAGCTGGCTCTGCTGGTAAATCAAGTATGCCGCATAAAGACCGGCTACCAGAAATAGGGCTGCTATAGTTTTTTTGATTATCGACATGAACGTCTTCCTTGCACTGCTGCATAGGGTGCCGCTAGCTAAGCGTAGCAGTGCCACTGAATAAGGCCAGCACTTTCCTCATCAAGATTTTATGGCAGCGGCTCGCGCAATAATACTTTCGGCCTGACGTAGGTGGGGGCGATCCAGCATTTTGCCATCAAGGCCGACAACGCCCGGATTGCCTGCATCTGCGAAGGCTTTGACCACAGCGCGTGCTTCAGCGATGTCGTCTTCTGTGGGGGTGAAGACAGAATTGATAACAGGCACCTGTGCTGGGTGGATCGCAACTTTCCCTGTAAAGCCGTCGCGAATGGCGGCGCGCGCTTCAGCTTCCAGTGCCGCTTCGTCGCGAAAATCTTTACAAATGCCATCGATGGGCATGACGTCGGCGGCAACGGCGCCTAAGAGGCAGAGCGTGCGGGCCAGTTGATAGGGGCCTGTATAGTTTTCCGCTTCATCCCGGTTGGAGCGGGCGCCAAGATCGGCGGCGAGGTCTTCTGCCCCCCAGGTCATGGCAAAGAACCGCTCACTGACCTTCCCATACGTTCCCAAATTGAACATGGAGGCTGCGGTTTCGGTCGCGACATTCATAAGCTTGATTGCGCCTTGTTGGAGGCCGTTTTCCTTTTCGAGTTCTGTCAGGTGCGTGCAGACTTTTGCAATACACGTACCGGAGATGGTCTTGGGAACCATGACGGCGTCGGGCTTTGCGGGCACCACGTTTACGAGATCCTGCTGCCAGAATTCACTGTCGAGCGCATTCATGCGCACCAGGATTGTTTGGCTGTCATCAGGTTTGCGGGATTGCAGATAGTCAATGGCGCCTTTTCGGGCGGCGGGCTTGTTGTCGAGGGCGACGGCGTCTTCCAGATCAAGAATGAGCGCGTCAGCTCCAGAGCCAGCTCCTTTAGCAAGTTTGCGGTCGCTGTCTGCCGGAACGAATAGAAAAGAGCGCATGGATTAGCCGTCCGTCTTAGCAATCATGAAGGCCTGCCGGGTGCACTGCGCGACAAGCTCGTCGCGCTGGTTAAAGCCCCGATGCTCGAAGGTCACGATGCCAGCCTTCGGACGTGACTTGGACCGGCGTTTGGAGATGATGCTGGTTTCAACCCGCATGGTGTCGCCATGAAACACAGGCTTGGGAAATGATATGTCGGTCATGCCGAGATTGGCGATCGTGGTGCCGTGGGTTGTTTCATGCACGGAGATGCCAATCACAAGCCCTAATGTGAACAGGCTGTTGACAAGGGGCTTGCCAAATTCGGTCTCGGTTTCTGCATAGTGATGATCGAGATGGAGCGCGGCCGGGTTCATGGTCATTGCGGAGAAGAGGGTGTTGTCTGTTTCCGTGATGGTGCGGTGGATCGCGTGTTTAACGACGAGACCTTCCTCGCATTCTTCGAAATAGAGCCCTGGCATGAGGTTTCCCTGTGTTTTTGGTTGTTTTCCGGACGACCTGTCGCCGTCTTCCGTCTTTGGGTAAGTTATACCCCAAACACACCAGAGCCGTTTGGATTTTGATTCATAGAAACTAGGCTCTGGCCACTTTTTTTGTCGCGTTTTCGGACGGAAAACCGTTCACACTTTTCCTGAAAACGCCTTGGGGGAGACAGGTTGTGGATTTTGAGTTTTCTGCCGACCAGCAGGCCATTCGGGATGCCATTGCGAAAATCTGCGCCAAGTATGGCGACGACTACTGGCTCGCCCGCGATACTGACGGGGCGTTTCCCGAAGACTTTGTGCATGACATTGCTACTGGTGGATGGCTCGGCATCGCAATGCCAGAGGCTCATGGTGGGGCAGGGCTCGGTGTCACGGAAGCGGCAATTGTCGCCCAGACCATCGCGCAATCTGGTGCGTGTCTTTCCGGTGCTTCATCCATCCATATCAATCTCTTTGGGCCTATGCCCATCGTCGTGTTTGGTACAGATGAGCAGAAAGCAAAAAACCTTCCGCCCTTGATTGCGGGGACGGATCGCTGCTGCTTTGGCGTTACCGAGCCGGATGCGGGCCTCAACACCATGGCCATCACGACCAAGGCGGAGCGCGACGGCGATCATTATGTGGTGCATGGCCGGAAGATGTGGACGTCGACCGCACAGACAGCAAACAAGATCCTTCTGCTTGCGCGCACAACTCCCAAAGAGGACTGCAAAAAGGCGACCGAAGGCTTGAGCCTTTTTTACACAGACCTTGATCGCAGCGGCGCAACGGAGGTCCACGAGATCAGCAAGATGGGCCGCAAAGCGGTCGACTCCAATGCGGTGTTCTTTGATGGCTTGCGTGTGCCCAAGGAAGACCTCATCGGAGAAGAAGGGAAGGGATTTCGCTACCTGCTTCATGGGCTCAATCCCGAACGGGTTCTAATTGCCGCCGAAGCCGTCGGTATTGGCCGCATCGCTCTGGAGAAGGCGACCACCTACGCTCGTGAGCGAGTGGTTTTTGGGCGGCCTATTGGGCAGAACCAAGCGATCCAGCACCCGCTCGCAAAATCCTGGGCCGAACTGGAAGCAGCCAATCTCATGGTTTTCAAGGCAGCGGCGCTTTACGACGCCGACGCTGCCTGTGGAGCTGAGGCCAATGCTGCGAAATACCTCGCTGCAGAGGCGGCGTTCCGGGCCTGCGAAACGTCGGTCATGACGCATGGCGGGATGGGCTATGCGAAGGAGTTCCACGTCGAACGTTACTTGCGTGAGGTGATGATTGCTAGAATTGCTCCAGTAAGCCGGGAGCTAGTCTTAAGTTTTATTGCGGAGAGAGTCTTGGAATTACCAAAATCTTACTGATTGAATACTTCTGGTGAACTGTATATTTTCCTAAGCAGAATCGGTGCTGAGGGTATGCTCAGCCTGTGCGTCGTTTGGCTGGGTGTGTTTATGACGTTACCTAAGAGAGATCGACATTGGAATGGCTGGGTCGTCTGGTTGCTGGCCATTAGCGCCGGTCTCGGGCTGGTCAATTCTGTCCTGCAATTGAGCCGCTACGGTACTGATATCGCCTCGCGCTTTGGATCCACGGACCTGACCATGATCCTCATCTGGGGTGCTCTTCTGATCGTCTGGGCAGTGATCCTTGGCGGCATATCCGGTGTCGCCTTGGGGCGGCGATGGTACGGTGGGGTAGGCGGACTTGCCGATAGCGTTTCGCAGAGATCGGTGGCATCTTCAGACTGATATGTCTGAAAAATTCTCCCTCCATCCAAGACTCGCGGCCGATACCTTCCTTGTTGATGACTGGCCTCTTTGCCGTGTGCTCCTGATGAATGACTCACGGTTTCCGTGGCTTATTCTTGTGCCGCGGCAGGATGGTCTTCGCGACTTTGATGAAATTGCAGAGAGCGATAAACCAAGCTTCCTTACAGAAATTGATCGTGCGAGCCGGGCGCTTCGAACAGAGACATCAGCAGAGAAGATGAACGTGGCTGCATTGGGCAATATGGTGCCACAGCTGCATGTGCATGTGGTCGCCCGTTTTGTAACCGATACGGCCTGGCCCGCACCGGTCTGGGGCGTTGGGGAAGCAGTCCCCTACACCACAGATCAGGCTGAGGCGTTGATTTTGGCTCTCCGTGAAGCGGCTAAGCAGTAGCTAGTTGCTTACCCAGCAGGGGACGATCTGATTTCACAAACATCATCAGAATAGCACCGAGCCCTATGACGATAGGTGCCACCATCATGCCGCTGCGCTCACTCTGCGTGAGATAGGTGACCAGGGCGACAAGTGCCGGTCCGGTGAAGGCAACGGCATTGCCGGTAAGCGCCATGATGCCAAACCATTTGCCTGCCTGACCCGCCGGCGCGATCCGCGCCATCATGGTTCTGCCTGAGCCCCCGGCCGGGCCAATACCCATGCCAAGAAGCAGTGCCACACCGATGAACACTCGTTCATTGGGTGTCGATAGGAAGCCCTCTGGTACGTCTGCTGGAGCGGGAAAGCTCAGCAGGGCCACCATGGCTATGATAAGGATGAGAAGAGCCAGAAGAATGGTGTTCTTCGCCCCGATGCGATCATCAATCTGACCGCCGATGGTCGCACCAATTGCGGCAGCGCCTAGGATGCAAATGCCGAATACTGCGAGTTCCAATGTGTCCCAGCCGAACAATCCGGCGGCGTAAATGGACCCGAATGTGAGGGCGACGCCGATCCCGTCCTGGTAAATCACACGAGCAATCACAAACCGCGCGATCGCGGGTTCTTCGCGCATGGCGAGATAGGCATCTTTCAGTACGCCGCGCACGATGCGTCCGACGGGCAGACAGGCTCGGCGGATGGGGGTTGGGGGTGTGAAGGCGAGCAGCGGCAGCAGGAAGAAAAGCAGGGCAGCGGCAACGATTGGGCCTGCGATGCGGGTGTGTTCGTGTGCCTCGCGATCAAGACCGAAAAAAGGCGTATCGCCGAGCATAAAGGCGGCGATGTAACCGCCGAGAAGAATAAGCCCCCAGGCAATGCCAAACCCGATTGCATTTCCACTCAAGCGGCCAATGGTGGCCGGTGTGCCCAGATTTGGGAGGAGGGAACTATAGGTCACCCCTGCCAGCTCAACGCTAATCATTAGGAGGATGGCCACAAAGCTGAGCGTGACGAGCCCTTCGAGGGGAATGCCGGGAACCGCAAACCAGAGCGTGGCGCTGGCAGCTGCACCCAGAGCGACAAAGGCTGTTAGAAACCTCTTCTGGCCGCCGACGGTGTCTGAGATTGTGCCGATGACCGGCCCGAGCAACGCCACAGAGACGCCGCCGATTGCGGTCACCACCCCCCAGATGGTTTGGGCCTCCGAGCCGCCGCCGAGCACGGTTTGGACCATGTAAGGCGCAAAAATGAAATAGAGCAGCAGCACATTGACGCTCTCAATGCCCGGCGCGAAGGCGACCCAGGAGGCGCGGGCGAGGGGGTATTTGCGGGTATCAATAATCATCATTGGTCCTTCCTCTCATTGGAAGGTCCAAATGGCCTCTACGAGCCTGTGAGGGCTCGCCTAATGCTCCGCTGGCCGGTCGATTTCCGGAAAAAGCCAGTCTTTCGGTAATTCGGCAAGGTTTTTGGGGCGCCTCAAAGGGTCTGCAGGATTGATTTGCCTCGGTGATCGCGGGATCGTTGAGGAAAAGGTGGTGGCTGATGGATCTTCTGACTTTTGATGCGGTGTTTCGCTATGGGGCGGTAACGAGCCTCTTGCTCATTGCTGTTCTGCTTCTCCGTGACCATCGGGCGTCCTGGCCGGGACGGCTTGGGATTGCGTCGACGCTGTGTACTGCCGCCTACTTGTTCTGCTCCATTACCGATAATTTCTGGGTGGAGGTGCTGTTGCTGCCAGCCTGTATCGCCAATTCAGTGGTTTTGTGGATTTTTGGGCTTTCGCTTTTCGAAGATCGCTTCAAACCTGGAGGGGTTCATTGGGGGCTTCTGGGGTTTATCCTGATCTTCGGCTTTTGGCGGGTGGCGCCTGACGTTTTTACTGGCGCCCAAGAGCATTCTGTCTTCGACAATCTGCATCAGCTGATCGTCATCGGCCTCGCGGTGCATCTCGGCTGGGTTGCATGGCGGGGGCGGGCGGATGATTTGCTTGAGGCTCGTCGACGGTTCCGGCTCTATTTCATTTCGTTTCTCGTCTTGATGATGTCCGTCGTCTCCATCTACGAGCTCGCCGTCGACATTGGACCGGCGTTCGTGCCCATTCAGGCGCTTCAATCATTTGCCATCTGGCTGGTTGTTGTCTCGCTGGTGGTGCGTGCGGCTTCTTTGGCTCCAGACGCCATGTTTTTTCCGGAATCACGACAGCCGCCGTCGGTCGAAGACAATCTGCCGAGTGCTGCCGTCCAGGTAGCACAACGGGATTTGGCGGTGCTCAAAGCCTGGATTGATAACGGGGAAGGTCTGTTTACGCCGTCTTTGACGATTGGAGGGCTCGGGGAGCAGGTGAAAATTCCAGAACACCGGCTGCGGCGGATGATTAACCAGGAGCTTAACTTCCGGAATTTCAATGATTTCCTCAATCAATATCGGGTTGAAGAGGCCAAAATGCGCCTTCGGGACCCGGACTTGGCGCGACTTCCTATTCTCACCATCGCCATGGATTTGGGCTATGGCTCGATTGGACCTTTCAACCGAGCCTTCAAAGAGCGGGAAGGGATGACACCCAGCGCGTACCGGCTCGGAACCAGCGATTTGGGGCCGCTCCAGCCAGCCTGATTATGGTTAATAAAAACTTCAGGTGTCCGCGCTAGCGTTTCTGAGTTGGGGGAGCATTTTCTGTGCTCTCAAGTTTCGGGGGCGCTATTATGCGGACTTGCCTTATCGCTGATTCATCTCATCTCGCGCGACGCGTTGCGGCGCGTGTTTGCGGACGGTTGGGCTTTCGGAGCATGGAAGTCTCCTCTGGTGAGGGGCTAAAAAAAGCATTTCGGCGGTTTCAACCTGATCTCACGATCGTGGACCAGTCCGTTTGCGGTGAAGATGTGGGTGCCCTGATCGTGTCTCTACGCTATGGACTCGGTGGCCTTCGCGATCTGAATGGCCGCGACGGGATCATTTTGCTGACGGGCCACGAGCTTACGCCTGACATGATCGATGACGCTCGTATTGCCGGTGTCGATGATTACATTCGCAAGCCCATTGATGATGCGACGCTTGCGCGCAAAATCCGGATGCCTCATCCCTCCGACAGGATCGCTGTCGGTCAGTCTGATATGTCTCCCCGAAGCGGGGTTTTGGACAGCCACGCGATAGCTGGCGGCAAAATCATTCGCCTGTCTGATTGGCGCTAACGTTTCACGCTAAGCTGTTGAAACTGAGTCTGATTTTGGAATCATCCACAGGTTGACTGTCCGCTCTCATCTTGAGTCCGGCTCGCCTTCCAACATTCTGATTTTTCTCGACCTTTAGCCTTCGTGCTGCTTTGACCAGGCGATCACACGCTCCCGACTGACCAGATAGGGTTTGAGCCCTGCAAGGCCAATCAAACCGCCCATAAGCAAGATGATCGCAGGTGGGTAGGCCAGCGAATAGCGGATCATCATTTCGTCCTGATAGACGAAGTCGGTCATCGCGGCGATGACTGATGGTCCAAGCCCCAAGCCAATTAGCGTGATCACAAAAATCATGAAGGCAGAGGCAAAGCCGCGCATCTGATTGGGCATGAGTTCCTGTATCGCGGCAGCGCCAGGAGAGATTGCGAAGGTTGAGAAGAAGGTTGCAAAGCAGAGAAGCACAAATACCAGCGGGATACTGTCCACGAGTGGATAGGTCAGCGCGAAGGGTGCTGCAGCAAGAGAGCCAAGGCCCATCACCAGCAGACGCCCATTCGGACGTCCCGATGCGGTCACCTTGTCGCCCATCCAGCCCCCAGCAACGACGCCTGCTGTTCCAAAAACCATGACGACAATGCCGTAATAGGTGCCTGCATCGACAATCGCCCATCCATGGGTGCGAACCAGGAAAGTTGGTATCCAGGCCGCCACGCCATAGGCCATCATGGCACCCAGCGCATAGCAAAGGTGATGGGAAACGAGGGTGGCGCGGTTCTGCCACATGAAACCCACCACTTCGCCGAGCGGCAGAGGGGCATGGGTTTCCTCCCCATCTGCGTTGGTTTCTGTCCGCATATGTCCGCGTCGCTCGGGCTCCTTGATGGTCCACATCCAAAGCGCGACCAGAATTCCCGGCAGGCCAACGGCCAAAAAGACGATCTGCCAGGGGTAAATGTCGCCAATGACCGGCAGCGTGGTTGCGCCTGTCGTATTTACGATGGCGATCACCTGAGCCCCTATGACCAGGGCGAGGCCTGCACCAATGTAAACTCCCATGCCATAGACACCGAGGGCAAACCCCATGCGTTCCGGTTTGAAATAATCGGCCAACATGGAATAAGCAGCCGGGGACAAGGCTGCTTCACCGACGCCAACTCCCATACGGAAGAGGAAGAGTTGCCAATAGGAGCGGGCGGTACCGCACAGTGCCGTCATGACACTCCAGACGAGGATACCGGCTGAGATGATGGTGACGCGCTTTTTGCTGTCGACCATGCGTCCAATGGGCAAGCCAAGGACAGCGTAGAAGATGGCAAATGCGAAGCCTTGGAGCAGGCTCATTTCGAAGTCAGAGATGCTAAGGTCCCGCTTCATGGGTCCCACCAACAGGCTCAATATCTGGCGATCAATGAAGGAGAAAGTGTAGGCGACGACAAGAACGGCGACCACGTACCAAGCATAAATGGGATTTGGATAGGGCTTTTCACCTGGGATTGACGCGCCTGGGTGGTGCAGCGTTTCCGATACTTCCGCAGCGACTTCGGTCTCCGACATTCTTTTCTCCTCCTGATTTCCCCGAAAGCGAGCTTAGCGACTTATCCAAAAAGGGCTAGGAAAAGTGGGGTTTTTTTCTGGGTCACAGATCTGCGAGCGTCTGGCACGGGCCTTGCGAAGTTGATGTCGGGAAAAGGTGAGACATGACTTCGATTTACACGCAAATTGCGGCGACGCCGCGCGAAGTAACCGGTGCAATTGCGCAGGCAAGTGATGCAACAGGGGTCGATTTTGACTATCTGATGCAGACCGCGATGCGCGAGTCGAGCCTGGAAAGCACCGCAAAAGCAAGGACTTCCAGCGCGGCGGGCCTTTTTCAGTTCATCGATCAGACCTGGCTGAGCACAGTGAAACAAAATGGTGCTGAGTATGGGCTCGCAACCTATGCAGACGCGATTGAGGTTGATGGTCGAGGTCGGCATTTTGTGGCTGATTCAGCCATGAAGCAGGAAATTCTTGCCGAGCGCTATAATCCCACCAGCGCGGCGCTCATGGCAGGCGCCATGACCCGTGGTGCGGAGAACCGCATGGAGCGTGAGCTCGACCGGGAAGTGAGCGATGGCGAGCTCTACATGTCTCATTTTTTGGGGACCGGTGGGGCGATCGATTTTATCCAAGCGACAGAAGTTGCACCTGGTCGAGCAGCGGCAGATCTCTTCCCACGAGCAGCAAGTGCCAACAAATCCATATTCTTTGATGGTGAGGGCCGCGCGAAATCCATGCGTGAGGTTTATCGCAACCTCATCTCTCGCCATGATGGCAGCACCCACGATCCAGCACCGGCGTTGCCGGGTGACTCGATTCCAGAACCTGTGCGCCGAGACCCGGGTGGCCCGGCGGTCCCGCCGCTTCGGGTGGCGACAGGCTATTCGCGGCCAGTCATGGAACTCAGTCCTATGGTTGTGAATATTTTAGCGTCTCTGGAAGCGCCTGAACGTGTTGATGCAGAAACCTCTCGTCGCAAAGAACAAGCCTATGATGACCTGAGGCTCAGCGCGTCTGCGTCTTAAGAGTCTTTGTCCTAAGCCTCTGGGACCGTTCCGGTTGCTTTGAGGGCAGCCCATTCTTCTTCTGTCACACCAGCGGCCTTCAACACTTCTTCTGTGTGTTCACCGAGACCCGGCGCTGGTGCCTTCATCCCATCTTCTACATCAGAGAATCTGATGGGTCCCGCCGGTGACTTAAAGGCTGGTTTGCCGTCGGGACCGGCAATGTCAACAAAGCCACCGGCGGCGTGGGCCTGCTCATCTTCAATGACATCTTTTGGATGCTGCATGGGTGACCAAATCTGGTCTTCTGCATCCAGACGCTCACGCCAGTGTTCCAGATCGTGCTCACGGAAGGTTGCATCCATAATGTCGACGAGGGCTGCTGCGTGAATGCGGCGGGCTTTCGGAGTCGCAAAGCGTTCATCGTCGATCAGGTCTGGATGTCCCAAAGCACGGCAGACACCGGCCCAATCTTTCTGGCCCTGGCGGGGGACGAGTGCGATCCAATAATCGTCCTTTGTGAGGAAGAAGTTTGATGTTGGGCTAATGGCTTCATGTCTTGATTTGGACGAGGCCAGCTTGCCGAACATAAGCTGGATCGACATGTCTGATCCACCTGTATAGATGCCCGTGCGAAGCAGGGACGATTCCACAAGCTTACCTTTGCCGGTTTTGCCGCGTTCGATGATGGCGGCCAGGATACCTGCGACCGTCGCCATTGCTGTGGTGTGGTCGCCATTTGCCATACGGAGCGGTGCGGGTTCCTGTCCCTTCGGCGTCGCCATGCGCCCGATGCCGGACCGGGCATAAAAAGCAGCAACGTCAAACCCCGGCTTGTCGCGGTCAGGACCTGTCAGGCCGTAGCCGGTGACGCTGGCATAGATGAGTTTTGGGTTGATGGCTTTGATGCTTTCATAATCGAGACCGGAGCGCTCCAGCCCTCCAGGGCGGACATTGGTCAGGAACACGTCTGCATCAGCCACCAGCTTCTTTAGCGCTGCAACGCCTTCAGGTTTGCTGGTGTCGAGCGCGACCCCTTTTTTGCCGCGATTGTCGATGGTGAAGACCGGGTTCCCTTGCAGGCCTTCAGACCCGATGTTTGAGAGAAACTGACGCATTGGGCAGCCGTAAAGGGGTTCCACCTTGATCACATCGGCGCCCCAGTCGGCCATAATGCCTCCCGCGCCGGGTGCAGCGATATAAGTTGCCATTTCAATCACGCGAATGCCGTCGAGCATGAGAACCCCCGAATACCGGCCAACATGGGACCGATGTGTTGTTTCTTGGTGCGGCGGATCATCCACACTTCCGCCATGGTGTCAAAATGGCCGGTTTTCGACGGTTTTGCTTCTTGTGTTACGCTGGGGCATGGCTGATTTGACCGACCAGGACCTCGCTGAGTTTGCGGCGCGCTTGCGTTCCATGAGGGCTGAACTGGAGGAGGTTCAGGCGTCCTCCAAGGATGCGAGCGCGGTGGTTGAGCTCGATCAACAAAGTGTGGGGCGCTTGAGCCGCATGGATGCGCTACAAGCACAGGCGATGGCCCAAGAGACTGATCGGCGCCGGGCACTTGATCTGCGCAAAATTGACGCGGCGCTCACTCGTATCGACGAAGGCGAATTTGGGTATTGTGCAGCTTGCGGTGACGCTATTGAGCGTGGCCGATTGGATTTGGATCCTGCTGCGGCGACTTGTGTCGCGCACGCGAAATAGAGAGAAGAGGGTTCTGGAGCGAGAGTGACACACCAAAGTGCGGCGAAGAGTGGGTATGCGGATAGGGGCTGGGTCGTTCACTGAGCAATTGGTCCAGACGTTCCGGACGCTGCCCTCTGATTGACCAGTCACCATCGCTGGTGCATAGGTAAATTTTTACGTTTTCTTCGGGGACCAAAAGGTGCCTTGTAGGCTTGCGAAAGGGTGTGCGCCGCTCTGAAAAGCGCGAAAACAGCGTTTTTTGTGGTTTCCATTTTCTTGCGCCTGGCCGGGGTTTATACACACTGCCTGAAGTCTTCGTTAACCGGTGCTCGTTACACTTGCTTGAATGACCCAAACCTCCTGGGTTTGCAGGGGAGGGAATAGGAGCGAGACACCCATGACCGATACCCCAGTTTTGAGTGCTTTCGATGTCGCCGCACTGGCCCGCGATCCGTCGCCTGAGGCCAGAGTAGAAGTTGGCACAAAAGTCGCCGAGCGTTTTGACAACGCATTGATTACGCACCGTGAGCGAGAATTGGCCCACGAAATTCTGGCGCTTCTTGTCCAAGACACAGCTCAGATGGTGCGGGAAAGCCTGGCGAAGTCTTTGTGCTCCATGCCGGGCGCCCCAAAAGACATTCTTGAATCACTGGCTGCCGATATTGATGAGGTCGCCCGTCCGGTACTTGAAGCATCACCCGTTTTCGGTGATGAAGCGCTGATTTCCATTGTGAATAGTGGGTCGCGGGCGAAGCAGATGTCGATTGCAAGTCGCGCGACGGTTTCGCCAGAAGTATCGGACGCCTTGGTCTCCACGGACAATCGGGATGTTGTTCTCTGCCTGACGGGTAATGAGGGCGCTAGTTTCTGGGAAGGCACGCTTGTTGCTGTCGCTGACCGGTTTGGCGACGATGAAGCCATCGCCAAAAAACTTGTGAGGCGTGCTGACCTGCCTGTGACCGTTGTGGAGCACTTGGTCACCGCGGTGTCTGACGAACTTCGTGGATATTTGATCAAGCGTCACGACATTAGCGCGGAAGTTGCCGCTCAGGTCATTAAGGACAGCCGCGAGCGGACAACGGTCGATCTGGTTGATGGCATTGAGAGTAAGGACATTCCCAAGCTAGTGGAACAGCTTTCCACCACTGGACGTATGACTTCCTCTCTGCTGCTCCGCGCGATGTGTTTGGGCGAAATGCGTTTTGCCGAGGCGATCTTTGTTCAACTGACAGGATTGCCGGAACCCAAAGTCTGGTCTCTTATGCATGATAAGGGCCCTCTCGGTCTGAAAGCGCTTTATGCGCGGGCACGGCTGCCCCAGGTTCTCTTTCCCGCATTTCGGTCTGCTGTCGATATCTATCAGGAGATGGATTACACGGGTGCGGAGAGTGACAGGTACAATTTTCGCCTGCGCATGCTGGAGCGCCTGTTGACGAGCTATGACGGTTTGGAGGGAGACGATCTGGACTTCCTGCTGAGCCGCATGTCCCGCATTTCTGACAAACTGCATGTTGAAACACGGAGCGACGAAGTGAGTTTCGTTTAGCGCCTGGGTGCTGGCAATAGCTCACAAATGAGATAGTCTGCGCGCTCGACTTTCTTCGAGACGCGAGGCTTATGTAATGTCCCATTCCCGAACCGATGCCTTCATCTGTGACGCTGTCCGCACGCCTATTGGCCGCTATGGTGGCAGCTTAGCGACTGTCCGTCCCGATGATCTGGGGGCTGTTCCTTTGATGGCTCTTATGGAGCGGAACAGTGGCGTTAACTGGGAACGGGTGGACGATGTCATCTTTGGCTGTGCCAACCAAGCGGGCGAAGACAATCGGAATGTTGCACGCATGTCGTCGCTGCTTGCGGGCCTTCCGGTAAATGTTTCTGGCACAACGATCAATCGCCTATGCGGTTCTGGCATGGACGCTGTCGGCACTGCATCGCGGGCCATCAGAGCTGGTGAGACGGACCTCATGATTGCCGGTGGTGTGGAGAGCATGTCGCGGGCGCCTTTCGTTGTGGCAAAGGGCGGGACCGCCTTTGCTCGCGATGTGACCATGTATGACACGACAATTGGATGGCGGTTTGTAAACCCGCTGATGAACAGCCAGTACGGTACAGACTCAATGCCGGAGACCGGCGAAAACGTTGCTGAAGACTTCCAGATATCCCGCGAAGACCAGGACCGCTTTGCGCTCTCAAGCCAAAAGAAAGCGGGGGCCGCGATGGCGCGGGGCCGGTTTGAGAAGGAAACTGTACCGGTCACCATTTCCACTCGCAAGGGCGAAACTGTTGTTGCTGTGGACGAACATCCTCGCCCTGAGACAACCGCAGAGGGACTTGCCAAACTCAGAGCGCCGTTCCGTGACGGCGGGTCTGTGACAGTCGGCAATGCGTCAGGGGTAAATGATGGTGCCTGTGCGTTGCTCTTGGCATCGCATGACGGTGTTGAGCAGCATGACCTTAAGCCCCTTGCCCGTGTCGTCGGGATGGCGACGGCGGGTGTTCCACCTCGTGTGATGGGGATCGGCCCGGCACCGGCTGTACGCAAGGTCCTTGATCAGACGGGCCTTTCCCTGGAGGACATGGACGTGATCGAACTGAACGAAGCTTTTGCTTCGCAGTCACTCGCTGTCATGCGTGATTTAGGCCTTGCTGATGATGCGTCACACGTGAACCCGAATGGGGGTGCGATTGCCCTTGGTCACCCGCTGGGCATGAGCGGTGCGCGGCTGGTAACGACGGCTGTTCATGAGTTGCAGGAGACTGGTGGTCGCTATGCTCTCTGCACAATGTGCATCGGCGTTGGGCAGGGCATTGCGACGATCATCGAGCGCGTTTAAGTCGGGTCTTCAAACAGACTAGTGGAGGGCGACCTGCAGCGCTTCGGTGTCGTTTTCTGTGGACTTCGTATCTTGGTCTAGATGAGTGATTTCGTCTTCCTCAGGCAGGCGCAATAGCTCGGGATCGGCGAGGTCTGCGCGTGCACGGGCGATGGTGTCTGCGCGAGGGGGACGTTCACCTGTCAAGACAGGCATCAGCCAATCTGATGACCAGTTTTCCAGTCCCTCCTGAGTATCGGGATGGCGGAAGAAGGTGCCTTGAGCAGCACTGAAACCCATATCTGCCAGCGGCTTGATGGTTTCGATATCTTCCACTCGGGTGGCTGTTACGGACAGACCATTAGCAGCGGCTGCCTCCAACCTTTCGGCAATGAGACCTTTGCGGGACGGGCTGATGCTTCGGGCAAACTTGATCAAGGACGTGCCACCCATTTTCAGTTCAGAAAAATACTCAGCACTGATCTGCTCGTGGGAAAGCAGATCCATTCCGGCGGTGTCTAGCGCAATTGCAATGCCGCGTTTCTTGAGTTCGGACAGCGCGTTTAGCCGTTTATCAGGTGCCTCGGTGAGGGCTGCTTCTGGAACATCCACAGAGATCGCATCTGACGGGATCGCATAGGCCGTAAAAAGATCGCACATGTGTTTGGCCAAATGCGGGTTATCGATGTCTTCAGCGCTTAGGTTCACAGATACTGTCCAGTGCCTGTTTTGCGTGCGCCAGACTGATACAACGCGTGCGGCTTCATGGAGCATAAGGTCGGTTAGATCCTGAAGACGTCCTTCTGCGCAGACGAAACTCAGAAACTCGCTGGGCAATAAAGTTCCAAATTCTGGGTGATGCCAGCGAATGAAACTCTCAACGCCCAAAGTTCGCCCATCGATCAAAGATAGCTTTGGTTGAAACACTGCTGAGAAATGTCCTTGGCTGAATGCCTGATCGAGATCGTCAGTAGATAGGGGAGATGAACTGCTATACATAATCCAAAGGCACCAAGATAGAATCTGGGGTCGAAATCTGTCTGAATTGCGTACCAGTCTAAGTGTCGCGCGTTAGGATGACGTCGCGTTCGACGTGCAAATTTGAGTAAATTTGTTTCTATGGCTGTCAAGGCGCTAGGGTCATCAAAATTAATATTGGGGGATGATTTGAGCGAGAAAATTGCAAAACCGTTGATTCCGGCAGCAACGATCATGTTATTGCGAGACGGAGAACCGGGTCTCGAAGTCTTTATGGTCGTTCGTCATCATCAGATCGACTTTGCCTCCGGCGCCCTTGTCTTTCCCGGCGGCAAGCTTGATGAAGGCGATAAGGCACCTGCCATTCGCGCACGCTGTGATGGTGCTGATGGCGTCTCCGACGATGAGCTTGCCATCCAGGTAGCAGCTATTCGGGAAGCGTTTGAGGAATGTGGTGTGCTGCTCGCGCGGCCCAAAGGATCAACATCGTTTGTGGACGGGAAGCGTCTCGAAAGCATGGAGCCCTGGCGAAACAAGCTACATAAAGGTGAGGTGCCGATGGCCGATTTCCTAGAACAGGAAGACCTTCACCTTGCCTGTGATGCGCTGGTGCCCTTTGCCCATTGGATTACGCCCAAGATGATGCCGAAGAGGTTTGACACCTATTTCTATCTGGCGGCTGCACCCGACGATCATCTTGCGGTTCATGACGGACATGAGAGTGTTGATTCCGTTTGGATTGAACCAGCGGCTGCTTTGAAAGATGCAGAAGAGAAACGTCGGACGATTATCTTCCCAACACGGTTGAATGTGGAAAAACTGGGACGCTCGCTAAATGTGGCCGCGGCGCTTTCCACGGCACAAGCAACTCAGGTTGTCACTGTAGAGCCGGTCGTGCGGGAAATTGATGGCGTGTCCAAACTCTGCATTCCTGCAGAGGCGGATTATTCGGTTGTCGAAGAGTCGATGGACCGGATCAATTGAGTTTTGCGTAGAGTGTGTTGACGGCTGCCTCCAACTCGGATGCGAGGGCTGCGGCCGTCTCATTTGTCTCATCTCGAACCTCATCACGGACAGCGGCCTTGATGGCGCCGACGTGGCTTTTGGTCAGGATAATCAATTCGGCTGCATCAACCTGTTGACAGCCCAGTAGTTCGCAAAGTGATGTCGCGATACGACCAACAATGGGGTAGCCGAGCGTTGGTGCCTGTCCCTTTAGATCGTGGGCGCGTCGGAACAAATCATCTGTACGTTCTGCGTCAGTGGGTATTTCAAGCCAGGCAGTAAGAGCTGTTGTGAGATCTTCTGCCTCTTCTTGTATCCAACTCGCAAACTCACCGCGCATGCTGTCGATTGCCTTTTCAGCACGGGCAATCAGGTCTTCGCGGGAAATGCGTGCGGGCAATAGTCTCTTAGGGGTGACTTTGCGACTCTGCGCAACCATGTCGAGATTCTCCGTGGTCCATGTCATTTCGCTCACCCGTGGGCTCCCCAATCCTTTGTTACCTGGACCATTTTAGATAGGTCAGTTTAACAATCCATTTACCGAGGTGGGTTTTTTGGGTTGATATTCGGGGCTACCAGAGGTGCTACGATCAATACGAAGAGGATCCGGAGGATATGAAGGGTCGAGACGTAGGCTGTATTAACGCCCAAAGTCAGTGCGATCAGCGCCATTTCGGTCAAACCGCCCGGCACTGCCGAAGAAATGCTGTGACAGGGTCATATCCGCCAAGCCGCCGAAAAAGGATGTAGCCGCCAGCAGCAAAGGCGGACATGACGACTATCATCAGCAAAACGCTGGGTAGCCAACTAACAGCCTGCTTGACGATGTCTGGTGTAAACGCAGACCCCATCAGGACGCCAAGAACAGCGACCATGATGCTCACGGCGCTGGGGTATATCTCTGTTTTTGCGCCGAACAGGGCAGGGCATGTGGTCGACGCCATGGCGCCCAACATCCAGGCGAGAGGGGCGCCGAGGAACGCGAAGAGCGCGCCTCCAAGCGACCCGGCTGCCAGTGCGACCGCGACATTTCTGGGCGAGAGATAGATACCCTCTGCCGGTTCGGAACGAGGATCGTCAGGCTTCAAGGAAGAAACTGTTCACGCAAGATACGCTCATCCAGGCTATGGCCCTCGTCGAACATCATCAGCAATTCGACGGATCGTTCCTCTGAGATATGGACGTCCGTCACGTTTCGAACTTCCGAGTGGTCGGCGACGCAACTGACAGGCCGTTTGCCCGCTTCCAGGATTTCGAACCGGACTTCTGCGGTGTGAGGCAGGAGGGCACCGCGCCAGCGTCTGGGCCGGAAGGCGCTGATAGGTGTGAGCGCCAGAAGTTCCGCACCAATGGGCACAATGGGACCTTGGGCAGAGAAGTTGTATGCAGTGCTGCCTGCAGGTGTGGCGACGAGAACGCCGTCACAGATTAGCTCGTCCATGCGGACTTTGCCGTCAATGGAGATGCGAATCTTTGCAGCCTGGTAGGTTTCCCTCAACAAGGCAACCTCGTTGATGGCCAATGCCGACTGTTTGCTGCCATCTGCAACGGTTACTTCCATCCTCAACGGGTGAAGGGTGGTGATTTCAGCAGCGTTCAGGCGTTCAGGCAGATCATTGTCCTGGAACTCGTTCATGAGAAATCCCACCGACCCACGGTTCATGCCATAAATCGGGATGCGCCGGTCCATATAGGTGTGGAGCGTCTGCAGCATCAGGCCGTCACCGCCAAGAGCGACGATGACGTCGGCGTCTTCGGTATCGGCACTGCCATAGCGCTCACTCAGGTTTTTGAGTGCTGCTTGTGCTTCTGGCACGTCGGTTGCCACAAAGGCAATTTTGCGGAACTTCATCCCCGGCTCCGTTTTTCACCTGATTTAGGTCAAGGCGTTGAATGTGGGGCGCACTATAACCTTTCAAGCGTTTCAGGTAACGAATTCTGGGTCACTATTTTGGGGCCATGTATGTGCCTACAGACACCATCACTTTGGTGTTGATGGGCATGTATCTCGAAAAAGAGATAGACCTTGTCACGTACCAGGGTATGGCCGGGACGATGCGGCGCGGCACGTTCGCGACAAGGAGCTCGGGGGGTGACATAAAGGCCTTCGCATTGGTCCGCTTGCATGATGAACCAGGCCACAAGCTGCATGTTAATCTGGGCGTGCGCAATCTAACCATCGGCTGGCGGAAAGCTTCTAAAGCGAATGTTTAGCCGCCTGTCAGGGACATATGTCGCCCAACGGCTGGACCTTTATGGTTCCGATCAATGATGAAGTCATGGCCCTTTGGTTTGCGGCCAATGGCTTCATCAATCGCTTCTGAGAGGGCGGCTTGTCCGCCTTCTCGGAATGCAGCCCGCAGGTCTGCATTGTCGTCCTGGCCCAAGCACATATAAAGCTGACCCGTGCAGGTGAGACGCACCCGGTTGCAGCTTTCACAGAAATTGTGGGTGAGCGGCGTAATGAAGCCGAGCTTACCGCCGGTCTCTTCAATGCGCACATAGCGTGCCGGGCCGCCGGTACGTTCTGGAAGATCCGTCAAGGTCCACTGCTTCTCAAGATCGGAGCGCACCTTAGAGAGCGGCAGGTACTGATCTGTCCGGTCTTCATCAATGTCGCCCATGGGCATGGTCTCAATGAGGGTGAGGTCGTGGCCGTTGCCGTGCGCCCACTCAATCATTGAAGGAATTTCCGCTTCGTTCTCGTTTTTGAGAGCGACCGCATTGATCTTCACTTTCAGGCCCGCCGTCTTCGCTGCCTCAATGCCTTCGAGAACCTGAGGCAAACGCCCCCAGCGGGTTATTTCAGAAAATTTTTCGGGGTTCAGCGTGTCGACCGACACATTGATCCGTCGGACACCTGCAGCGTAGAGGTCATCTGCAAATTTGGTGAGTTGGGACCCGTTGGTCGTGAGGGTGAGTTCGTCCAGCTCGCCAGACTTTACCTTCGCCCCCAGGCGATTGATCAAAACCATAATGTCTTTGCGGACTAATGGCTCGCCGCCGGTCAGCCGGAGCTTGCGAACGCCTTTTTCGATGAAGGCGTTGCAGACTGATTCCAGTTCTTCGAGCGACAGCACGTCCTTCTTGGGTAGAAAGGTCATGTGCTCGGACATGCAATAGACACAGCGGAAATCACACCGATCCGTGACGGACACACGCAAATAGGTGACGGCCCGCCCGAACGGGTCAATCATACGGGGCATACTCGGCTTCGCAGTGATGGTGTCGGTCTGGCTCATCAAGTCCCTCTGGCAGCCCTTGGGGCTGGTCTCATCCGACAATATGGGGGCAAACAGGCTCTTTGCCAGCGTATTTTGACAGGTTAGGCTTCAAGAAAAGGTCAGAAGTGACCAAAAAGGAAAACAGGGGACGGCAGAATGGCTGAAAGCGGCGGCAAAGCGTATGTGCTGAGTATTGATCAGGGGACCACGAGCACACGGGCTCTCCTGTTCGACAGCAAGGGTACGCCGGTTCAGGTCGCCCAGAAAGAACTGCCTCAAATCTTCCCGAATGACGGCTGGGTGGAGCATGACGGCAATCAGATCTGGGCGGATACGCTTGAAGTGTGCCGGGAGGTTCTGTCGAAAGGCAAGGCGGACGACGTCGCGGCGATCGGCATCACCAATCAGCGGGAGACAAGCCTTATTTGGGATCGGGCGACTGGTGAGCCGCTGCACAATGCCATTGTCTGGCAGGACCGTCGGACGGCTGACCTTTGCGCGCGGCTCAAAGATGAGGGCAAAGAGGAGATCGTTCAGGGGAAAACCGGTTTGTTGCTCGACCCCTATTTCTCAGGAACGAAACTTGCCTGGTTGCTCGACAATGTAGGGGGTGCACGGGAGCGAGCCGCGAAGGGCGAGCTTTGTTTCGGGACGATTGACAGCTGGCTTGTCTACAACCTGACCGGTAAGGCGTCTCACGTGACCGATGCCACGAATGCGTCGCGCACGCTGCTCTTCAATATTGATACTCAGGATTGGGACGACGAAATTCTCAGCTGGTTTGATATTCCGCGCCCGCTTCTGCCGGAGGTGAAAGACTGCTGTGCCGCGTTTGGGGAGACAGCGTCTGGTTTGTTTGATGTGTCCTTGCCCATAACGGGGATCGCCGGCGACCAGCAGGCTGCGACGGTTGGTCAGGCCTGTTTCCAGCCGGGTATGATGAAATCAACGTACGGAACGGGGTGTTTTGCGTTGGTGAATACCGGCGGTGCTCACGTGCATTCGCAGAACCGCTTGCTGACAACCGTTGCCTATCGGATCGGCGGCGACGTCACGTATGCCCTTGAGGGCTCCATCTTTATGGCAGGCGCAACGATCCAATGGCTGCGTGATGAGATGAAGTTCATTGCCTCAGCTGAGGATAGTGAGGCGCTCGCCAAACAAGCCAATCCGGAGTCGCAGGCAATCGTGGTTCCTGCTTTCACAGGGCTCGGGGCGCCTTATTGGGATCCCAACGCACGCGGCGCAATTTTGGGTATGACCCGCGATACGGGTGCACCAGAAATTGTCCGGGCTGCCCTTGAATCTGTCTCTTATCAAACCCGCGATCTGATGGATGCGATGGGTGCCGACATGGAAGGGGCGGGGCTTTCAGCCCCTATTGAACTGCGTGTCGATGGGGGCATGGTGGCTAACAACTGGTTTGCTCAAAACCTCTCCGATCTTTTAGGGCGGCCTGTTGTTCGCCCAGTGGTTCAGGAAACAACGGCGCTGGGTGCGGCCTATCTCGCAGGCATGCAGGTTGGGTTTTTCGGCGGCCAGGAAAGTGTCGCTGCGCAATGGCAGCAGGAAGCCCGTTTTGACTCAGAAATGGACGACGTGTCGCGGGAAAGCCGATATGGGCGCTGGAAGGATGCAGTGGGTCGCATTTTGACTGTATAGTTTTCTGAACCGGCTTTGGGAGGAATGGCGATGTCTGATCTTGTGGAAAAGTTACGGTCTGAACTGGGGGATGCGGGCGTTCTCACCGGCGCTGATGCTGAGGAAAAAGCGCAGGGTGGGTGGAGCCATCTCGGGACACCACTCGCGGTTGTCAGACCAGCTTCAACCGAAGAAACCTCAAAAGCTTTGAAGCTCTGTCATGCGGCTGGACAAGGGGTCGTTGCCTGGGGCGGCAAGACGGGTCTCGTAGAGGGCGGCAATGCCGATGGCATGTTTGCACTCTCGATGGAACGCATGAACAAAGTCGAGGAAATCGATACCGTCAGTGGCACCATGACGGTTCAGGCGGGCACCATTCTGGAAGCGGCTTGTGATGCTGTTGAAGCGAAGGGATTTTTCTTTCCGCTTGATCTCGGTGCGCGTGGGTCGGCCACAATTGGTGGCAACATTTCCACAAATGCTGGCGGCAATCGGGTGCTGCGGTACGGCATGATGCGGGAGATGGTTCTGGGCCTGGAAGTGGTGCTGGCCGACGGGACCGTATTGTCGGCGATGAATCATATGCTGAAAAACAATGCGGGATATGACCTGAAACAAATGTTCATCGGCACTGAAGGGACACTCGGCGTTGTCACTCGTGCTGTTGTTCGTTTGCGCCCGGCACCGTCCAGCCAGGATGTCGCCTTTGTTGGCGTCAGTGAGTTTGATGCCATGCCTAAACTTCTCCGTCATATGGAGGTTGCGCTTGGTGGAACACTCTCAGCGTTCGAGGTCATGTGGGAGGATTTCTACAATCTGGTGACACGGGCGCCGGCGCTCGGAAAACCGCCGCTCGCCAGCACCCACCCTTACTACGTTCTGGTGGAGTCGCTTGGCGGCCACCAGGAGGAAGACTCAGCGCGCTTTGAAGCCGCGCTTATGGCAGCGATGGAAGAGGGCATTGTCACAGACGCGGTGATTGCGAAAAACCAATCAGAGCGCGATGCCATGTGGGCGCTTCGGGATGATGTCGGACAGGTGGCGCAGAACTGGCCGATTTTTACCTATGATGTCAGTCTCGGGATTTCTCACATGGAGCAATATGTTGCGACAGTGAAGGAAGGTCTCGTCGCTGAGTGGGACAGCCCGACCGCGATGATTTTTGGACATCTGGGCGACGGCAATCTGCACGTCATCGTCGGTGTTGGGGATGGCGAACAGGAAGCGCGGCGGCGGGTTGAAGAAATCGTCTATTCACCGCTTCGGGATATTGGCGGGTCTGTTTCAGCTGAACATGGCATTGGGCTCGAAAAACGACCTTACCTTGGTTGGTCTCGTACGCCTGAAGAGGTCGCCTTGATGCATACGCTCAAAGCAACCCTGGACCCCAAAGGCATCCTCAACCCTGGCAAAGTGCTGGACCCTGGATTGCGGGCTGCTGCGGAATAAAGCCAGGCATTTGGGCTTGATTTGACACTTGTGGGGTGCTGGCTCACTCTAATGACAACAGTCTTATTTGGAGGAGAAGCCCATGTCCGTCGCTGAAGACATGACCATTACATCCGTTCGCGGCGAGGTGTCAGATGCCGAGTGGCAGGCCCGCGTTGATCTTGCCGCAACCTATCGTCTGGTTGCGCATTACGGGTGGTCGGACCTGATTTACACGCATATCTCTGCTCGCGTGCCGGATGCGGAAAATCAATTCCTCATCAATCCCTATGGCATGACGTTTGATGAGATTACGGCCTCAAGCCTGGTGAAGGTGGACCTTGAGGGCAACATCGTTATGGACACGCCTTACATGATCAACCCGGCCGGGTTTACGATCCATAGCGCTGTGCACGCTGAGGGCAAAGACGCGCATGCCGTCATTCATACCCATTCGGACGATGGGGTGGCCGTCTCTGCGCAGAAAGAAGGCCTGTTGCCTCTTTCGCAAACGGCGATGGTTGTCATGGCAGACCTTGCCTATCACGATTATGAGGGGATCGCGCTCAATCATGATGAGCGGGAGCGTCTGATTGCCGACCTTGGAGACAAACACTCCATGATCCTCCGCAATCATGGTCTTCTGACCTGTGGCGACACCTGCGCTGATGCGTTCCTGAGGCTCTTCTTCCTGGAACGGGCGTGCACGATGCAGATTAAAGCTCTGGCCGGTGGTCGGGATTGTGTCCAGCCTCCCTCGCAGGAAGCGATTGACACGGTGGCGGGCCAGGCACGTTTTCAAGATGCCAACGGAATTGGCAATTTGGCATGGCCGGCGCTGCTCAGAACCATCGATAGGGTTGATCCTTCCTATCGGGATTAACATGTAAAGATAGCGATGGCGGCTGCGGCGGTTTTTCCGGCGCGGTCCCGTTCGTGTTTATGCTTCCGTTCTCAAAGATATTTTCCTCCAGGAGAGCTTCCACATGAAATTTGGTGTTGGACAACCAATGACCCGGGTCGAAGACGACCGCCTGATCACCGGACATGGCCGTTACACGGATGACGTTTCGTTGCCGGACCAAGCCTATGCCGTGCTCGTGCGGTCGCCCTATGCCCATGCAAAGCTAGGGGAGGTTGACACGACGGAAGCAAAGAGCGCTGAAGGGGTGCTGGCCGTCTACACAATTGCGGACCTCGACGCTGCGGGATATGACGAGGTGCCGAACGTCGCCTACGCCATGGTGAAGAACCGTGACGGGTCGCCGATGTATAAGACCACCCGGCCAATCCTCGCGCGTGATCGCGTGCGGTTTGCGGGTGAACCTGTGGCGGTCGTCGTCGCGACGAGTGAAGCGCTGGCGCGGGATGCAGCTGAGCTTGTGATGCCCGACTATGATGAGCTGCCGGTCGTGGTGGACACAGAAGGGGCGGCGTCTTCTGATGCACCAGTCATCTGGGAAGAGTGTGGCTCAAACGTCGTCTATGACTGGGAATGGGGGGATGAGGCCGCTGCTCAAGAGGCAAAAGCGAAGGCAGCCCATATCACCAGAGTGGAGCTGATCAATAACCGCATTGTCGTGAATGCGATGGAGCCGCGCGCAGCGCTCGGCGCTTATGATGCGGCGCAAGACAAATACACACTTTATTCTGGAAGCCAGGGCGTGCATGGCATGCGCGCGCGTGTCGCTGCGTGTGCGGGGCTTCCTGAAGAAAAACTGCGGGTGATCTCTGATGATGTGGGTGGCGGCTTCGGCATGAAGACTTTCGTCTACAATGAGTATCCCATTGTTCTGTTTGCTGCGAAACAGTTGGGCCGTCCGGTGAAATGGACGGGTGATCGAAGTGAGTCTTTCCTTTCTGATACACAGGGCCGCGATCACGTCACCACTGCTGAACTCGCACTCGATGCTGATGGTAAGATCCTTGGCGTTGATGTGCGCACGACGGCCAATCTTGGTGCTTATCAAAGTCAGTTTGCGGCGTTCATTCCAACGCTGGCGCCGCGCGGCATGCATGCAGGCGTGTACCAGGTGCCTGCTCTTTACAATCGTGTGAAGGCGGTTATGACCAATACGGTGCCGGTGGATGCGTATCGTGGCGCCGGTCGGCCTGAGGCGTCCTATGTGATTGAACGGCTGATGGATGCGGCTGCCCGGGAATTGGGCCTGGGACCAGATGAGCTGCGCCGCCGGAATTTCATTCCCGCTGCAGAGATGCCCTACAAAAACAAACCCTCGCTGCCGTTTGATTCAGGTGATTTCGATCGCAACCTGACAGACGCGCTGGCGAAATCTGATTTCGCTGATTTTGAAACCCGTCGTTCCGCTGCCGCTTCTCGGGGCAAGCTCGCAGGCATTGGTCTTGCCTATTACGTTGAACGCACAGCGGCAGGCATGACCGAGTTCGCCCGGCTTGAGGTCGATAGTGAGAACGATATGGTCCATGTCTATACGGGCCAACAATCAAACGGTCAGGGTCACGAGACTGTCTGGACGCAATATGTGTCGGGCCGACTTGGCGTCGATGTAGAGAAAATCAAAGTTCATGCAGGTGACAGTGAAGTGCTTGCTGGTGGGGCAGGGACCGGGGGCTCCAAGGCGGTTTACATGGCGACTGGTGCCCTGGGCGTTGCGTCTGACACGCTTATTGAAAAAGGGCGAGAACTCGCGGCCAATGAGCTGGAAGCAGCGGTTGTGGATGTTGAATTTCGCGGAAGCGATGGTGAACCGGTATTTGCTGTCGTGGGAACAGATAAACGTATCGATCTTTTCACGGTTGCGAAAATCGCTGAGGGCCAGGCGGACCTTGGTGAGTTCAGCGCGGATGGTGAACATGATGAGGCGGGCAACTCTTATCCTAATGGCGCCCATGTCTGCGAAGTCGAAGTGGATGTAGACACAGGCGAGTTTGAGATTACCCGCTATACGGTGGTCGATGATTTCGGGACCGTGCTCAATCCGCTGATTGTTGCCGGACAGGTTCACGGCGGCATCGCGCAGGGGTTAGGCCAGGCGATGGGTGAGAACACGGTCTATGACGAAGAAAGTGGTCAGTTGCTTACAGGGTCGTTCCAGGATTATTGGATGCCGCGGGCCGATGACATGCCGATGTTTGATTTCTCCTATAATGAGATTCCAGCGACCTCAAACGCCATAGGCGTTAAAGGAGCTGGCGAAGCTGGAACCGTTGGAGCCCCTGCCGCCTTTATTTCTGCCATGATTGATGCGCTGAAAGGTCATGGCGTGACGCGGATCGATATGCCGGTGACCCCTCAAAAACTTTGGCGTCTTATTCATTCAGGCGGGCAACAAGCAGCGGAGTGAGGCTAACCACGTGAGTACTAGCGGGGCAGGAGGGGCATTTGGGTGGCGTCAGCAAATCACTTAGCTGATATGTGCTGAAATGAGGGGGCTGGTGGCGTGCGGAATAAGACAGGGAATCGTTGACGTCAAAGCAGCGGCGCGAGAGGGTGCGGCTGTTGTCTTCTCAAATAGAGTTTGTTGCCTGCAATGCTTGCTGTTGTTTCCCCGGCTAAAGCCCTGAATTTTGACCCTTTCGAACCGTCCGTTCCGGTTAGTCATCCACGCTTGTTGGATGGTGCTGCCGAAATTGGGGATGTGGCGAAGAAGCGGTCACGTTCGGAGTTCAAGAAACTCATGAAGCTTTCAGACGCGCTGGCAGATCTCACTTATGAGAGGTTTCAAGCCTTTGATGCGACCGATCCGGAGAGTGGGGCTAAGCCTGCCGTTTTCGCCTATGCGGGAGATACCTATCGGGGCCTCGATGTCTCGCGTTTCAATGACGCGGATCTGACCTATGCCCAGGACCATCTGCGCATTCTCTCTGGCCTCTATGGCCTTTTGAAACCGATGGACCTCATTAAGGCGCACCGCCTTGAAATGGGGACGAAGCTCAAAAACCCTCGCGGGCGGGACCTCTATGCCTTTTGGGGTGAGCGTATTGCAGAACTTTTGAATGAGGATTGCGACGCATCTGGTGGCGCGCAGGCAATCATCAATTGCGCGTCGGTCGAGTATTTCAAATCCATTGATCAGACCGTCTTGGGTCCTAAAGTCATTACACCGGTCTTTAAAGAAGAAGTCGCTGGCGTGGCGAAGATCATTTCGTTTCACGCGAAAAAGGCGCGGGGCATGATGGCGGCCTATATGGTGCGCCACCAAATTGACCGGGCTGAAGGCCTGAAAGAGTTCGATGAAGAGGGCTATGTCTTCCGGCCGCAGCTTTCGGACGCGTCTACCTATGTCTTTACGCGCCTTCAGGGCTAGAAACTCACGATCGTGAGTTGACAAAATGTCATATTCAGCAAACACTGCTGACATGACAAATAATCATGCACCCGAAGATGTCGACATCGCAACCCTAACTGTCGAAGAAGCACCGCCACCGGCGCCTTCAAAAAGGCGTTTGGAAAGTCGTCGCCGCATTCTAGCGGCGGCACGACAGCTATTCGTTGAACGGGGCTATCACGGCACGCGGCCGCAGGACATTTCCAAAGCTGCGGGTGTGGGGCACGGCACTTTCTACCTTCATTTTGCAGACAAGCTCGAATGCTTCCTGGCGTTTGCTGAGGAAGCATCAGCGGAGCTGGAGAAGTTCGCTGAGGAGCATCACTCTAACGTACATTCTTTGGAAGAAGGCATTCGAGAAATTCTGAAAGCGGTGTTCGAATATTCTGAAGAGAACCCCGGAGTGCTGGCTGCAGCGCTGACCGACATTAATGTTCTTGCTGTCGATGAGACCGACAAAATTATGCCGGTGGACCGATGGGCAGAGCAATGGGCGAATACGATTCAGGAGTGGGCAGACAAAGGTGTGGTTGCCCCTGACACGGATCCCATGTTTGCAGGACATGTCCTGGTTGGCATGATCAGGCAAGGGGGGGCCTATGCCGTTCGCGCAGGGCTGGAGCCAGAAGAAACGCTGGAAAAACTGACGCGCTCGATCATGCGTTCGCTTACCACGACGCCCTAAAAGAGTCTCCGCTCAGAGGCCATTTGAATGGTGGGCGGTTTCAGGAGGAAATAATGGACAAGCTTGTATACACACGCGATGAGTTGATGGCGGACCACCCTTACGCCAAAGGGCACCGAGAACTTGGCTACCTGCTTCATGGCGGCTTTGATGAGAAGGGCACCTATATCTCACCCAAGACGCTCTATCGCTGGCCAGCTATTCACGCCTGGCAAAAAGCGCTAACTGACAATGGATGGGATCTGGTTGAAGCAACAGGCGATCTGCTGCACCGCGGAAACTATCCGAACCTGGCGCAGCAAAAGCTCCTCATCAACAATGGATATGGCGAGTCGTTTTGGAATTCGCTCACGGTGACTGGTATTATTGAAGCCCGCGGGCAAATTCTCTGCACTGTTGAAGCGCCCAACTATCAGGACATCATCGTTGAAGATATTTCTGAGACGGCGACTGGACATCTGAATAAGGGTCTTCTTTACGCGCATGGTGCTGATGAGGGGGGAGATCCTGCCAAGCCTGAATATGGTGCCCATGATGCGATGTGGTTTGCAGCGCGCGATCTTGTATTTGGGAAAGATGCGTATCCGCTTGTGGAACCACCTGAGTCGATCGGACGTCCTGATGAGGGACGCCTGATACCGCAAATACCTGAGCCCCACGAGGGATTGCTTCTCCTTCTCATGAACGTCTTGATGATTGAAGTGCGTGCAGAGGCGTTTTTCGCGCACTCAGTTGCCCTCATGCGCGACCGGGAGATTTTCAGCAACGCAGCGGAAGCCGATCAGGCAGCGACGATGGTTGAACGCATTCGGATAGATGAGTCCGTGCATGTCGGATATCTGCAAACGGTCATCTCTGAGATGCGCAGCTTTACTTTTAAGACCGTCGATGGCGGTACGATTGCGGGCAAAGACCTGATTGATCCTGTTTGGAAGAACATGGTGATCTGGCATGGGGAAACCCAGTTCGATCTCTCCAAAGAACGAAGCTACGAAAATATCAAAGAGCGTCTTCTTTCAAAAGAGAACGGGCAAAAGCTGCTCGCCAACTTTGATGCGCTCGACACCTATAGCGAGAAAGCAGCTTAATGAAACAAGTAGAAGGGCGTACAGCCTTCATCACCGGTGGCGCTAGCGGCATCGGTCTCTCCATGGCGCGGTCATTTGGCCGGGCAGGCATGAATGTTGTTCTGGCTGATATTGACCCGGAAGCATTGGAGACAGCTCTTGCAGATCTCCACCAACGGCAGATCAAAGCGATTGGTGTTGAGTGTGACGTCGTCTCCCGGCAGTCGGTGCAGGAAGCCGCAAAGAAGGCGGTTGCTGAATTCGGAAAAGTCCACGTGGTTTGCAACAATGCAGGCGTTGGTGCTGGCGGTCCAATTGAAGAGGTGCGCCCAAGTGACTGGGACTGGGTGATCGACGTGAACCTAAAGGGCGTCGTGATTGGGACGGAAGTCTTTGTACCGATCATGCGCGAGCAGGGCGAAGGCGGGCACTTTGTAAATACCGCCTCTATGGCTGGTATGGTCTCACCTCCTGGAATGGAACCCTATAATGCGACAAAGTTTGCGGTCGTCGCTATGTCAGAAGGATGGCGTGGGCAGCTGGAGCCGCTTGATATTGGTGTCTCAGTTTTGTGCCCTGGCTTTGTGAAAACCCGTATTCATGAGTCTGGGCGTGCTCGTCAGTCTGAATATGGCGAAGCTGTTGAGGAAAATGAGGCTGTGTCGAGTGCTGCGGCTGAGTTCGTTTTGAACGGACTAGACCCAGACCGGGTTGGTGAGCGGGTGCTTGAAGCTGTCCGCGAGAATGAGCTCTATATTTTCACGCACCCAGATATGCGGCCGGCAGTAGAGATGCGCTTTGCGGGCATTATGGAGGCGTTTGATCGCGCTGAACAAAGCGATGCTCTAAAAGGTTCCGGCTACTCGTCGCCGCAGGATCTCACCGCGATCGGCCGTCAGGAATAGGCCGACTGACCTCAGAGAAAACTTTCTGATTTTGATCCGTATCAAGGGCTGCGCATTGCGCAGCCCTTATTGTTTGTCCTGTCGACGGCATTGGAGGTCGGACAGATGCAGACGCTTATTCGTTCATCAATCTTCGCGGCGGGTCTTGTCGTTCTGGCAGGACCGGGTATGGCTGAGGGAAACGTTATTGCCTTTAAGAATGATACCTGTGTCGCCATTCATCTTGAAGCGGAAGGCAATGACTCGTGTTTTGGGTATGGTGGGTGTCAGGTGCAGCTCGCGCCTTATCAGACAAAGCATGTTGAGTTGCGTCCTGGTGTGCGTCCCAAATGGGCGCAGATCAACGTCACCGGTTCCTGCGAGGAAAAGCAGCTCACTCTCGCTGGTCAGTGCGCTGTTGATTTGGAACGGGTCTTCCGCGGAAGCGGCTACGCGCCGGGCCGAGCTCCAGGTGAGGGGGCAGGCGACCTGACCCCAGTTTTTGAGGAGGTTGTTGGCCCTTTCGATCCTGGTGTCTCTTTCGCGACAGTGCACCTTAGTGTTGGCATATGCGAAGAAGTGGATGGGCAGGACCGTTGTGACGTTCGGTGTGAGGTGGACTAGATAGGGCTATCCCGGCCTTACTCTGATCAGCCACACGACCAGCCCAACAAATAGGCTGAGCGTAAGAGCCGCGCCGAATGGATCCCAGAACTGAAGCTCGGGGAACAGGCTGATCCAGGCCTCCCAGATAAGTGCTGCAGTTTCTTGAACGTCCTGCCAGGCTCGGCGGGGCAGGTCCGTCCAATCCGCAAGCTGGGGCGGTTGTGTAAGATTGCTGACAGCGACATCTCTCATAGACATCGTCTATGCCTCCGTTCCTCCCCCCTTCTTCCCTCCAGCGTTATGAGCCACAAGCGTCGGACCTTGGGCGTTAAGGCTTTCTGAAAAGGCCAATTCAGTGAAAATACAGCGATTTCGCCCTGTGGGTGCGTGCAGCCTTTGTGTGGCATGTCTCCTGCGAGGGATTGTGTGAACTAATCAATACGTCTCAGAATGAGACACTGCTTGCGACGGAGTTTTGAAATGAAACGCACACGTATGATGGTCTTTGGCGCCTTGTTCGCTGTTCTTGCCGGTGCAGGAGCCCTGACCCTTGCTGTAGAACCTGCCTACGCCTGTTCTGGTGGTAACGGTGGTGGCGGCAGTGGCGGTGATAGCGACTATGGATGGTCCTGGGATTGGTCCTGGAGCTATTAATCTGAGGTCCGCGCGGTGGCGGTGATGCGCTAAGTGGGGGCTTGCGCGTCCAGCTAACCCGGACATCGGAGAGCCGGTCTCGTTCGCGAGACCGGCTTTTTCGTGTGCACTATTGGCTGCTAGAGGCCGAGAACAGCCTTGGTCATGATGTTGCGTTGAATTTCGTTGGAGCCTGCATAGATCGTCGCGGCTCGGTCGTTGAGATATTGCGGCAGAGCTGTTGCCGCAAGTGTCGAGCCGATAGGGGCTGTCTTGGTTTCGAACGCTCGCGTCTCAGGTTGGTAGGGGAGGCCATAGTACCCAACGGCTTCCATCACCAGTTCTGTGACGCGCTGGCGCATTTCTGTTCCACGGACTTTGATCGCAGAGGAAATCGCACCGACCGTCTCGCCGCTGTTCACTGCGGAAAAGATTTTGCTCAAAACTCTCCAAGACGGAAAGCTCAATCTCCGTGGTGGCGATTTTACGAGCAAAGGCTGCATCGTCCATGAGAGGCTCAGCTGTTCCATTTTCCTCCTGGCTAGCAAAGGATTTGAGCAAGTCAATCCGTGTCTTTAGGCCCGGGGCATAACTGCCGCTGCGTTCGTGCTGCAAAAGATATTTGGCGACCGTCCATCCATCGTTCTCCTCGCCCAACAGACCTGAAGCGGGGACACGAACATTCTCAAAGAAGACCTGGTTGAACTCATGGTCGCCTGAAATGGAGATCAGGGGTCGGATTTCGATGCCCGGAAGGTCGATGTCAAAGAGCAGGAAAGTGATGCCATTTTGGTATTTGCCGCTATTGTCAGTGCGTACTAGGCAGAAAATCTTGTTCGACCATTGTGCGTGTGTCGTCCAGATTTTCGTTCCATTGATGATGTAATGGTCACCGTCGCGTTCGGCTTTGCATTGCAGTGACGCAAGGTCCGATCCTGATCCCGGCTCTGAGTAGCCTTGTGCCCACCAGTCGTCACCGCTGCGAATGCGCGGTAGGTATTGTGTTTTTTGTTCCTCGGTTCCAAACGCGATGACAACCGGTCCCACCATGCGCGTTGAATTGGGGCTGATGACAGGCGCATTGGCGAGGATCAATTCCCGCTGGAAGATGGCGTGCTGCTCCAAATTCCAATCGGTGCCGCCATATTCCACTGGCCAGGCCGGGACAGACCATCCCCGCTTGTGCAGAATGCGGTGCCACTCAACAGCTACGGGCTGATCGGCATAGATGCCTGCGCAGAGCTCGCCCGCGCGTTTCAGATCGGGTGTCAGGCTCTCATAGATGAAGGAGCGGACTTCATTCGTGAATTGATTGAGGTCAGTCACTTTTTGCCAAAGCCGCCAATGCGTTCTGCCATATCAGGCCCGACGCCCTGGCTTTGGTATATCTCGTGGGCGAGGCCTGCTTCGATCGACATGCCGTCTGTATCACGGAGCAGCTTTTTGTTGGCGCGAAGCGAGAACCAGGAGTTAGCCAACATATCGGCACAGAAAGTCGTCACTGAACTTTCGAAATTGGCATCTGGAAAACAGATATTGCAGAGTCCCATCTCTTCCGCCTCGCGGCCAGAATAGGTCCTGGCAGTGAACATCATCTCCGCTGCCTTCACCTTGCCAATTCGGCGCGGCAGCCGCTGGCTCATACCCCACACAGGGGTCAACGCCCATTTGGCATGTGTATCGGCGAATTTCGCATTTTCAGAGGCGAGGATAATGTCGCCTGCGAGTGCCAATTCAAGCGCGCCGGTATAGCAGTGGCTGTGGACGGCAGTAATGACCGGCTGAGGTAGATTTGCGAGACGTTCAATGACATGGGCCTGAAAGTTCGGACGGGGTAGTTTTTCGCCTGCTTCAATATCCTTCAGGTCATGACCCGCTGAGAAGCACTTACCGCCACCACGGAGGACGACACAGCCGATGGTCTCTATCTGCGTTTGCAGATCGTCGATATGGGCTTGGAGTGCCCGAAAAACTGCCACGTTGAGTGCATTCAACTTGTCGGGTCGGTTGATGGTTAGAGTTGCCACGCCAGCCTGGTCGTCGCGGGTTACGAGATTGCTCACAGTCTTCTCCCTGTTCTCTTCTTGACGAGAGCTTATCGTGTTCGCGAGGGCGGACCAATCGACATTCCTTTTCCCCAAGGGAACAGGTTGCTCAGCGTCTGATTTTGGGTGCTTCAGGGTGGACCGGCTGCTAGATTGCCAAAATTAACATTCATCAACGAACATAAAAACGGGGAGAGACCCTTGGACGTTAAAGACAAAATTATTGTGGTGACGGGCGCGGCGAGCGGCATTGGGGTGGCGCTGGTCAAGCGGTTCTATGCTGCGGGGGCGAAGCATATCGTGTCCGTTGATATCAATCTCGATGGCGCGAAGGCAACGGCCGCTGAGTTTGGTGGCACGGCGATGCAGGCAGATGTTGCTAAAGAAGAAGAGATCAAGGCAGTCATCGATAAAACAGAAGCGGAGATCGGGCCGATTGATCTTTTCTGCTCCAATGCAGGTATTGGCGCTGGCCGTGATCTCTCTTCACCCAATGATGAGTGGACGCTTTCCTGGGACGTGAATGTGATGTCGCACGTCTATGCGGCGCGTCATCTGGCGCCCAAAATGGTGGAGCGCGGCGGTGGCTATTTTCTCAACACAGCGTCTGCTGCGGGGCTGCTCAACCAGATTGGATCTGTTGCCTATGGTGTGACAAAGCATGCGGCCGTTGGCTTTGCCGAATGGCTCGCTCTTACGTACAAGCACCAAGGTATTGGTGTCTCGGTGCTGTGCCCGCAAGCGGTGCGCACGGCCATGACGGCAAATGACAGCGCCAGCACACAAGCGGCGGCCGGTGACGGCATGATGGAGCCGGATGAACTAGCGGAAGCGGTGATGGAAGGCTTGGCGAACAACACGTTCTGCATTCTCCCGCACAAAGAAGTGCTGGGCTACATGCGGCGCAAAACAGATGATTATGACCGCTGGATTGGTGGCATGAACAAACTGCATCGCTCGCTCACCGGGGAATAGTTGGCGTGACATCGAGATGTTTGAACGGGAAGTCTCTTTGGAGACTTCCCGTTTTTGCGTTTTGTGGACTTGCATTTAACGAGGCGGCATGCGGATCGCGCCGTCAAGGCGGAGCGCCTGACCGTTAAAGTAGCTGTTGCGCACAAGCTCCATAACGAGGCTGCCAAACTCTTCTGGTTTGCCGAGGCGCTTGGGGAAAGGCACTGATGCCGCCAGTGTGTTCAAGACCTTAGGCGGCGCGCCGAGCATAGGGGGTGTCGCGAAAATTCCCGGCATGATGGAGTTGACGCGGATGCCGAGGTCCATCAGATCGCGGGCCATAGGCAGAACCAAGCCGTTCACGCCTGCCTTTCCGGACCCATATCCAATCTGTCCCACCTGGGCATCCTGAGCGGCTGCAGAGGAGGTGAGGGTGATGACACCCCGTTCGCCATCTTCCAGCGGCTCAAGTGCTGCCATGCCTAAAGCCGACAGGGATGCGATGCGATAGCTCGCAACCAGAATGCCTTGAATGGAAAATTCATAGTTCTCGGTTGGGTAGCGGGTGAGTTCGCCGGTTTCTCGATTGCGCCCAACTGTTTTCATGCGACCGCGTGAAATTTGAGCGCAATGAACACAGATGCGTTCCTGACCGTGGGCTGCGCGGGCTTGTTCAAACCCTGCAATCACATTTTCTTCGTCTGTGATGTCGACCTTACAGAAGAGGGCGCCGATGTCGGCTGCGACTTCTTTTCCCTTTTCTTCGTTCACATCAAAGATTGTAACTTTTATACCCGCAGCCCGGAGAGCTGTGGCGCTGGCCTGTCCCAGACCAGACGCGCCGCCAGTGACGACCGCGGCAGTGTTTTCATCAAATTGCATAAACGTTTCCTGTCTTGTGGGTGTTTGTTTGGGTTTAGAGGATGTAACTGCGATGCCTGTCGCGGACGCTGTTTAGTCGAAATTCACTTCGATCGATCCCGGCTACTTCTTCATGAACGCTTCGAACGCGCCTGTGTAATCGGCATGCCATCTGGAGAGGGCCGGGCGGTTTTTGATGAGGTCGTCCGCGTTCCATTGAATGCGACGTTCGTCCATCTCGCGGGTGACGTCATTGTCTGGACAGAGAATATAGAAATCATTTGTCTCCAAGCTTTTCAGCATGAACTCAACGACCTGTTCTGACGTCCAGGCTGCCTCCGGCTTCTGGGGCAGGAACTGCGAGATCATGCCGGTGTAGGTAAATCCCGGAATGAGCAGGTGTACGGACAGAGGGCAGTCTTCAAGCTGTCGCAACTCATGTGCAAGGGCCTCTGTGAACGTAATGACACCGGCCTTTGACAGATTATAGGCTGAATTTCCTGGCGGGCGGGTGATGCCCTGTTTGGAGCCTGTGTTGATCACCAGACCTGGTTTGCCGGCGTCTATCATGGTGGGCACGAAAGCTTGGACGCCGTGAATGACACCCCAGAGATTGATGTTCAGAAGTTTCTTCCAACCATCCAGGTTTTCCCACGGTTTACCAGGATTGAGGCCCGCACCGGCATTGTTCATCAAGACAGAGACGCTGCCGAAACTTTGTTTCGCAAAGGCGGCTAGTTGCTCGACCTGCGAGGCGTCGCTGACATCGCAGAGCTGCGCCTCGGTGGTTGCGCCGCTTTGGGCTGCGTCCCGCAGAGTGTTTCGTGCGACCTCTAACTGTTCCCGGTCGCGGTCTGCAATGAGGACGTTCATGCCGAATGAGGCGAACCGTATAGCGCTGGCCAGTCCGATGCCGTTGGCACCCCCGGTGATGACGGCGGCGCCGCCAGGTTGCAGGGCAGGGTGGGAAGAGGTGGATGTCATGGTCTGGTCCGTGAGCTTGAAGGGGAAGGCACGCGAATGGTAGCGGAAGATGCACGGTTTGGAAGTGATTGCGACGAGCGGGGTACACAGAAAGCTGTCTTTAACGTAGCCCTTTTATCCGGATCTGTCCTACTTGTGTGAACTGTGAGCGTGCTGTTTTATGCAGTAACATTAATCAGGACGTTTCATGACGATTATCAGCGACTTTCTCTCCCGTGTGGAGTCCATTTATCAGACGGGAAAGGCAACAGAACACTCGTACCGCCCCGCTCTGGCAGAGCTTTTTGCAAGCTTGGCGGAAGATGTCTCAGCCCTTAATGAGCCGCAACGGGTTGCTTGTGGCGCGCCGGATTTTCTCGTCCAGCAGGGTGACATTATCATTGGCCATATAGAAGCGAAGGACTTGCCTGTTGGTCTGCGCGGCATGAAGGACGCCAACAAAAACCAACAAGACCGGTATCGCAAGGCGCTCCCCAATCTCATCTACACCAATTGTCTCGATTGGGATTTTTATCGGGATGGTGAGCTTTATACATCTATTTCGATTGCTGATCTTCTGATGGGACTTCGGCCCAAGCCTGACCAGTTCGACGCGCTCGAAAACCTGCTGCAAGACTTTGTGGCGCAACGTCCGCAGACGATCACCAGTCCAAAAGACCTCGCTGAGCGGATGGCGGGCAAGGCGGTTCTTATCAAAGACGTGCTGGGCAATGCGCTGCGGGAAGATGCCGACCAGGAGACTGATCTGACAGGGCAATATTCAGCCTTCAAAGAGCATCTCATTCACGACATCACGATAGATGATTTCGCTGATATTTATGCAGAGACGATTGCCTACGGCATGTTTGCAGCACGGCTGCACGATACGACCCTGGATACGTTCAGCCGCCAGGAGGCTCTGGAGCTGCTGCCAAAATCAAATCCGTTCCTGCGCAGCCTGTTTGGCTTTATTGCGGGGCAAGACCTGGATGACCGCATCGCCTGGGTGATTGATGATCTGGCCCGGGTGTTTGGCGCGGCCAATGTGGCGGAGATTATGGAGGGGTTTGGCAAGCTCACCGCGCGCCAGGATCCGTTCCTGCATTTCTACGAGACATTTCTGTCGGCTTATAATCCCAAGAAACGCAAAGCCCGGGGTGTCTGGTACACGCCGGAGCCGGTGGTGAACTTTATCGTCCGCGCGGTGGACGAGGTTTTGCAAACCGAGTTCGGCTTGGCCGGCGGCCTCGCCGATACCTCCAAAGTAACTGTGGACTGGGACACGGGGCAAACCCACAAAGGCAAAGCGATTACGATCAAGAAGGAGGTTCACAGAGTCCAAATTCTGGATCCGGCGACGGGCACGGGCACATTTTTGGCGGAGGCAATAAAACAGATTGCCCCTAAGGTGAAGGGTATTGCTGAGGGCATGTGGTCGCAATATGTGGAGCAAGACCTTATTCCCCGCCTGCACGGATTTGAGCTTTTGATGGCGTCTTACGCAATGTGTCACATGAAGCTGGATATGATCCTGACTGAGATGGGCTATAAGCCGACCAAAACGCCGCCGCGGCTCTCCGTCTATCTCACTAATTCTTTAGAGGAGGGCGAGCCCGCGTTCGCAGCGGGCGGGCGAGGGGAAGACCGTCCGTTTACAGCGTCATTTGAGCATCGACCTTTCACCCAAGTGTCTTCCTCGTGTCACCCAAGTGTCTTCCTCGTGTCACCCAAGTGTCTTCCTCGTGCACGACACGAGGATCCATACTGAGCTGAAAGGTTGCTTGGGCCTTGGCGGTCAAGCGCTGGGGTCAAGCCCGAGGGTGATATGAGGTGTTTGTGGTGACGCGCAGAACTCGCCATCCATGTAACCATGGGACGGGATGATGATGCGCGTGTCAGCCGTCTCCTAAACAGGTTTGGTTTCAAGTCAACAGGCGGTGGGAGCCACTTTAAACCGCTTTGATCTACGCCGGTTTTCCCTGGGCAAGGAGGGCGTGTGTGTTAGGGGCATTTTCTTCATTTTTGAAAACACTGGTAGCCTGCCGCAGGTGCCAGGCCTGCGCAAACACAGTGGTTCCTATGTGGTACCTAGTGGCATACAAGGGACCAGCTTTGGCAAACTGTCAGCGGTGTCTGCGATCTGTTCACTGATGAGGAACACGACAAATTCTTCAAAGCTGTCGGATACGAGGGCGATTAATCGCAACACGCTCTAGATTAATATCCGGACGGATAGGAAAAGCATCGACGCCGACCGGTCGCGACGTGCGGAACGCCCAAACCCTGCTGAGGATGAAGGTCAGGATCGCGGCTAAGCCGGTCGAGACCCACAAGGCTATCGTGTCGGAGACAGCGTCCTGCGAGAGTAGAGCAACCAGCAGCGTCTCGTTGCAGGCGAACCCGGTCAGGGCCGCGACAGCGAATTTTCGCAGCGCGCTTAACGGGCTAACGTCCTGATCGGCAAACGAAAATCCCAGGTGGCCAACGAAACTGACTAGAAACGCAGTTGCGAAGGCGAGCATGTTTGCCACCAGAAGCTGCCAGTTGGACTGGATCAGGAGGAAGCCGATAATCATGTGGACGAATGTCGCCAACAGACCCACCATCCCGAATCTCAGCGTCTGTTTCAACATTACGGTTACTCTGATTTGATGGAATGATCTTCCGCGACGATGAAGCCAGGACGTCCTTTTACCTCAGTAAAGACGCGAGAGAGATATTCACCGAGTACCCCGATCGAAATCAGTTGCACCCCACCCAGCAGCGTGATGGCGACGACAAGCGTCGACCAGCCCGGCACGGCGATGCCGAAGACCAGGGTGCGAAGGGCGATCCAGAGTCCATACAGGATAGAGCAGGCGGCAATGGATATCCCAATGCTTGTCCAGATGCGCAGCGGCCAGGCAGTGAATGCTGTGAGGCCGGTCAGGCCAAGCTTGAACAGGCCACGAAAACCGAATTTCGAGATACCGTCCTCCCGTTGCTCAAGGTCGATTGGAATGGCCTTGCTCCGAAACCCCACCCACCCGTAAAGGCCCTTCATGAAGCGGTTGCGCTCGGGTAATGCGCAGAGCGCATTCACGACCCGACGGTCCATCAACCGGAAGTCCCGTGCATTCGCGGGGATCGCGGTTTCACTGCCGATGTTGAGCATGGCGTAGAAGGCACGCGTGAACGCACGTTTACTCCATGTCTCGTCGCGACGTTGTGCCCGGACGGTGTAGACCATCTCGAATCCCTCGGCGCGATGTTTGAGCATCGTCTCTAAATGGCAGAGGGGTTCCTGAAGGTCGGCGTCGAGGATCACCACAGCCGCGCCAACTGACCGTAAGAGACCGGCCATCATGGCTTGTTCCTTGCCGAAGTTTCTTGACAGGCGAAGCGCTCGGACAGGATATCTTTCTGCCAGCGCCTTGGATTCTGCGTAGGTGCCGTCGGTGCTCCCATCGTCAACGATGATGATCTCGAAGCTGCCTACCAGCTTGCGGGCCTGCGTATCGACCCGCTCCACTGTTTTAGATATATTGCCTGCCTCGTTGTAGGCCGCGATGACAAAGGACAGGTCCGGAAGGCTCTGAGGTGCCGGCAGAACGTGCGCCGTTGATGGAGGCTTTACATGTCGGTTCATAAAGCGCTCTCCTCTTCCAAATTTTCGATGAACAGCACGCGTCTGTTGAACTGACCGATACGGTTGAATCGTTCCCCCAGGAAGGGAGCGATTTCCGCCGCGACAGATTGAGGGAGTGCTATGGCATCGCGCGCACCATTTTCAGCGAGAGCTTCAAATGTCCCCGTTCGCTGTGTGAACCGAACATTGCCCTGCGTGTAGAATTCCGCCGAGTAACTGCGGCCTCCCCAATAGGTAAATGCGACATCCGGATCGATGCTTTGTGCAGCGGCAACCAGATCCCGCTCAAAACGTCGGTCGAGAGTGGCTGGGAAGAAGTAGGTGAGCACAGTCAATGTCAGGAATGCTGCTACCACCCCCCCGAGTGCCGTTGTTGCGGCGATTCGGGTCTTCTTTCCAGGTCCGCCCCATTCCTGTGCCCAGAGCGAAACGAGCATAACTGCAGCAGCAGGCAGTCCGGGCAAAGCATAGGTACCAAGAAGATTGGCAGCGGGCGTAAACAGAACGAGGGGCGAAATAACCCACAGCACAAGGTAACTGTACCAGCCTCGATTGTCGCGTGGCGTTTTGCCAAGGAGTGCCGTGGCGCGAGGGAGCAGGGCGAACGCGAACAAGGTCCAGGGCAGAAATATTGCGAGTCCGTAGAGCCAAATGATGCCTTTTGGCGCCACGTGACCCGATCCATAAAGGTCACCTTCCCAACCAGGCACGAAAAAACGCTCGTAATGTTCGCCGATGATGAAATAGCGGAGGAAACCCGGCGTCTTGATCTCAGCGGCGATGTACCAGGGTAGTGTCAGGATTGCAGCGATCAACAAGCCAGATGTCCAAGGTAAATGGTGCAGATTGCGCCAACGCCCGCCCAACAAGAGCCACGGCACAATCGGTATGATCGTGATGATCAGCGCGACCGGGCCCTTCGCTAAAAGCCCGATGGCGATCCCGGCGAAAAACAAGCGGCCCCACAAAACGCGCGAAGGGCCACCTATCATGCAATTGTAGAACCCGATCATGCTCAGCGTCGTCCCGAGCACCATGACCATGTCCGTCATAACGTAGGCTGAAGCCCCGAAAAACAGGGCAGATGACGCAAGCACTGTTGTCGCGATAAGCGCCTGGTGGGCTCCCCTGTGCTGACGAACCCAAGTGAAGATAAGGCCCAGAATTACAAGCGACGTTGCAAATATGAAAACCCGCGCGCCGAAGGGGCCGATACCAAAAACCTTCATGCCAATAGCCGACAGCCATGTGTGAAGGGGCGGTTTGCCCCAAAATGGAACGCCATAGTCGAACTGCGGTGTAATCCAATCTCCTGTCTCGACCATCTTGCGCGCGATTTCGGCGTAGCGCGCTTCAGTGGTATCCACAAAAGGAAACCAAAAGACAGCAAGAAGGCGGACCGCAAACAGAACGCCGAGCACGATCAGCAGAAATTGCTGATCCGGTCGTGTGAGCACGAAATAGCGCTTGGCACTTGCGGCTCTTTTCTGCTCTGCGTTCAAGTCGTGGGGATCTATAGCAACCATGAGGCTTCACCTTTTTTGGTGTCACATAGCAAAGCTGCCATCACCAAAAGGTATCTGTATTTATACCGATTGGTTATGTTTTGGTGATGGCGGAAGCAGATCAAATCAGCTAATTTCAGCGCCTTATGGAGTTAGAGTATTAAAGTGCCGATGAGAGTACTGGTTGTAGAAGACAATCGCGAGACCGCCGAATATATCTGCTCAGGCCTGAGGGAGCTTGGGTATGCGGTGAAACATGCGTCTGACGGGAAACAAGGCTTTCTCGATGCCCTGGACAACGACTACGATGTCATGGTGGTAGACCGAATGCTGCCTGAGCTCGACGGTCTTTCGCTGGTCAAGTCGGTGCGTAGCGCCAAGGTTGCCACGCCTATCCTGTTTCTCAGCGCGCTAAACGACCTGAACGATCGTGTGGACGGGCTGGAAGCTGGTGCAGACGACTACCTCGTGAAGCCTTTCGCCTTTTCCGAATTATCAGCGCGTCTTATCGCGCTTGCGCGACGTCCTCCGATGCAGGCCGAAGAGACCCGCCTGAAGGTGGCCGACTTGGAAATTGACCTAATCCGCCACACTGTTTGCCGATCTGGCCAGGACATTCCGTTGCAGCCGCGTGAGTTCCGCTTGGTGACTTATCTTATGAAGAACGCCGATCGGGTCGTCACCCGCACTATGCTGCTGGAAGCGGTTTGGGATTTCCAATTCCACCCCAATACGAACGTCGTCGAAACCCACATCAGCCGATTGCGCAATAAAATCGATAAGCCCTTTGATAAACCGCTGATCCATACAGTTCGTGGATCGGGATACAGTCTTCATGACTGATGTTTGACAACGATCCTCTGTCTTGCTGAGGTCTGCCAAACTTTCCCTGAAATATTCGTTTCTCTATACGGTTCTGTCAGCCTTGGTTTTTGTGCTGGCCTTCCGGGTTACCCAGTACGCGGTAGAGGCCTGGGTGCTTGAGCAGATGCGCTGTGACGTGCTCCGTCGGAAGCATCAATCTCAGCGTATGTGGATGTCAGTGATTGATACCTATGGTGCCGGCTGAGAGACTCGAACTCCCGACCCCCTGATTACAAATCAGGTGCTCTACCAACTGAGCTAAGCCGGCCTCTTAGATTCGGCGCCAACATACTGGCGGTCTTCGTGAGCCGCAAGCGGTGAGTTTCCCAATTTCGCTGTTCTAAGCGTTTAATTTACCAAAAGTGCAATTAGGAGTTTCCTAGAATGTTCGGATTGTGGTCACGCCAAGTCTAAATTTGGATTTGGGTGGGAAAATGAACCAGATGACCGCGACCGGGCGATTCAACCTGTCTTCACTGCGGGTTTCTCAATCGCGGATTAGCGATGCAGGTGATCTGATCAGCAATATTATGGATCACATAAACCTGCTGGCATTGAACGCACCGATTGAGGCTGCGCGCCGGCGAAGTGGGCAAAGGGTTTGTGGTTGTGGTATCTGAGGCCAAGAGGCTTGCTGCTCAGACAAAAAAACAAAGGGTGGGACCACTACGCAGATTTCTGAGATTTAATCCGTCGCCGAAACGGCGGTTGCCGCGAATTCAGAGGTCACGAGGACGATTACCGAAATCGACTCCTGTTCCAATATTGTGTCATGTGCGGTCAAAGAGCAAAAATGCCACCCATGAAATCAGCCTCAGTGTTCGGCAGACCGCTCAACGTACACAACAACTGGCCCAAGAGATGGCAGTGTCCAGTGAAATAGGCATGACGGGTTCCTCCCCAAAACCAGTGATTTTCAGCCTCGATATTTAATTGATCGATTAATAGTGTCAATTGGCCGATTGCTTTGCGGTCGGACGGACGAGCAAGCAGTCGTCGCCAATAACGACAAGAACGCTATTTTTGTCTCTGCAAATCTGACACGGTGAGATGTCTCATTTGGTGGATGACGAGAATGGACGGGGACAAAACGGGGGCAGACCCGGTTCGGGTCGGGCTTCTTGGCGCATCGCAGATCGCGCCGCTGGCGATCATCGCGCCAGCCGCTAAGCGCGACGATGTTGAGGTCGTCGCCATCGCCGCACGAAACTCTGAACGGGCTGCGGCGTTTGCCCAGCAGCACGGGATTGGACGGGCCGTCCTGGGCTATGATGATCTCATTTCTGATCCAGATATTAACCTTATTTACAACGGATTACCTCCCGTTTCTCATGCACCACTTAGCATTGCGGCAATGGAAGCCGGACGGGATGTTCTGTGTGAAAAGCCTTTCGCGATGAACGCGCGGGAGGCCCGACGGATGGTTGCGGTCGCAGCGCGGACTGGACGTCTCTGCATGGAAGGATTTCACTACTTCTACCATCCGCTCTTTGCGCGCGTGCTGGAGATTGTGCGCTCTGGCTCCCTTGGACCGCTGATCAGCCTTAGTGCCGCGTTTGATGTCGAAATCCCTGACATTGAGGGGAATATTCGGCATGATCTGGCGCTCGGCGGTGGGGCGCTGATGGACCTCGGATGTTATCCGCTTCACATGCTGCGTCACATTGCCGGGTCTGAGCCGAAGATTGTTGGCGCAAAAGCCAAAGAAGGTCGGCGCGGCATTGATCTGTCCATGGAGGCAGAATTGGTGTTTGATGGCGTTCGGGCGCAGATTTCCTGCGACATGAGCGCTGGGGTTGCTGTTCGCGCGGAAATTGAGGTGGTGGGCGAACAGGGCCGTCTTCACGTCAATAATCCGATCCACCCCTATCTCGGCCATCAGCTGACCCTCAGTCTGGGTGGCAAAGAGACAGTCGAACAGGTTGAGGGACACTCAACCTTCGACCATCAGTTGCAGGTGCTCGTTGACGCCCTTCAGGCCGGTGAGCTGGTGCCCACATCGGGATCTGACGCGATTGCCAATATGGAGGCTATCGACGCAATCTATTCTGCAGCAGGTCTCCATCCGCGCGGCCTTTAACGGCTCTGAGTCAGCTTCTTGCGGCTTTTTTTGCGACCTGGAGTCAGGTTGGGAGCCAGTTTTTTCTCGCCAGCTCATAGAAGGCGACGGCGGCAGCATTTGAGACATTGAGACTGCGCATCGGGCCGGTTGCCGGGAGTTTTGCGAGCCAATCACACTTCTCTCGCGTCAGCCGACGTAGGCCAACCCCCTCTGCGCCGAGCACCAGTGCAACCTTCTCGCCGGCATCGATTTCATTGAGGTCGTGCTCTGCATCCCCGTCTAAGCCGATGATCGTAAATCCCTGTTTTATAAGCGTTTCTATCGATCGTGAGAGATTGCTGACACGACAGATTGAGATGTGCTCCAGGGCCCCTGACGCTGACTTTGCCAGCACGCCTGATTGAGGAGGACTGTTGCGATCCGTCATCACCAGAGACGATATTCCAAAGACTGCCGCCGATCTTAAGATGGCGCCGACATTATGAGGGTCGGTCACCTGATCAAGAAGGGCGAGGCGGTTTGCCGTTTCCATGACCTGATCAAGGTCAGGTTCATGAAGCGGGTTTGTCTTGATCGCAACGCCTTGGTGGACAGCCCCCGGTGGTAACAATTCTGAGATGTCGCCCGTCTGCATAAGGGTGGGTTTGATTCGTCCTGTCAATCCAGACGCTTCCAGGTCTTTTGCCACGCCAGAGGTGCAGATAAGTTGGGCAATGCGGCGTTTTTCATTTGAGAGCGCTGCGGTCACAGCATGGATGCCGTAGAGATAGCCGCTTGCCGCTTCGTTGTTGGAGGTGCCCGGCGCGCCTGGGCGCCGTTTGCCTCGATTTTTGGGGGTTTTCTCGCCGGATTGAGCTCGCGGCTGCTTGCGCTTGGTCATGGAGGGTCTTATATTCCTGATCTACAGGCTTGCGCAACGACCAGCCTCCACAGTGCCGCCAGCTTCTCCAAAGCGAAATAGCGGTGACGCTGCGGGGGCTTGCACGTTTTTTCGGATGATTTTTAGTTGACAGACTAAGGGCGGACGCACATAAACCCGATCAATATTCGGTCGGGTCTTTGCGCCACGAAGCCGCCAGTTTGTGCTAAGCGGGACGGCTTCAAGAAGCCGTCGGGTTTAAAGAGGAATTTGTATTCGGTTTTGGAGGGATGCCCGAGCGGTTAAAGGGGACGGACTGTAAATCCGTTGGCTATGCCTACGTTGGTTCAAATCCAACTCCCTCCACCACTGATATTGTGCGTTTGACAATAACTGGCAGGTTTCCGCGAGTGTTGTTTGAGTTTTTCGAAGGTGATCTTACCGACCCTGCACAGGCAGGTGAGAGGCACCAGGTAGAGTGAAGAAGAAGGCGGGTGTAGCTCAATGGTAGAGCAGTAGCCTTCCAAGCTGATGACGAGGGTTCGATTCCCTTCACCCGCTCCAGCTTTCCTTTGGTTCATTGGGGCCGGAGGACGATAAGAGAAGAACTGGACGGTCAGATTGGTTGGCCAATGTCCGAAGTTAGTTAGGCCGGGGCGGCCCCCATGTAGTAGGTGGGCCGGACCCCACATAGATGAAGGTTAGACGAGGCCATGGCCAAAGAGAAATTCGAGCGTAACAAGCCACACTGTAACATTGGCACGATTGGTCACGTTGACCACGGTAAGACGACGCTGACGGCGGCGATTACGAAGGTGCTTGCTGAGTCTGGCGGGGCTGATTTTTCGGATTATGCAGATATTGACAAGGCGCCAGAAGAGAAGGCCCGCGGTATCACGATCTCGACTGCGCACGTTGAATATGAGACGGCGAACCGTCACTATGCGCATGTGGACTGCCCAGGTCACGCT